>Ga0180435_10000012_pt1 | contig 169325 bp, 144 predicted proteins | sample SS_ome_3_FD_132467 | JGI IMG/M metagenome (GOLD analysis project Ga0180435, IMG submission 132467) | Hypersaline lake sediment archaeal communities from the Salton Sea, California, USA - SS_3_S_1 metaG | ecosystem: Environmental > Aquatic > Non-marine Saline and Alkaline > Hypersaline >... | reverse complement strand
TGGTTCCTCGTGAGTCTGTGTGTGGAGAGCATAGTGACGCCTCCTCTGCTGAGCGCAGCGCTGTGCCCTCCCGGGCTGCAACGTGATGTCGCGGCCGGTGTAGGGGAGGACGGCGTACTATACGAATTGCACAGACTGTGCCAGTAAAGAAGTGTTACAGGGGGGAGTGTGAGGTTTCATGTTGCAGAGGAGGCAGTATAGTGGACTCCACGTGGGGTGGTCATCCAGGATGCGAGGGGTCGAAACGGCGGCCGGGGCGTTCGGGCACACCGATGGTCCACTGTCTCAGGCGGGGCGGCCGCAGGTGAAGTCTTACCAGCCCTTCCGGGTCACGAAGGCCGCGATCGTGAGACATTCGGAGCGCGCGTCGCCGATGTTCTCGGCGGTGTATCCCTCGTCGAGCGGGAACTGGATCGTGTCGCCCTCGCGGAGGACCGTGACCTCGCTGCCCACGGTGAACCGGACCATGCCGCGCTGACAGACTGCGACGACCTCACCGAGCGCGGGCTCGCGCCGGCACCGGTCGCCGGGTTCGGATACGTGGCGCAGGATCGAGGTCATGCCCCACGGGACGTTCTTGGTGAGAAGCTCGGCCTCGATGATGTGGTCGTCCACATCGCAGGAGAAGGTCTTGGCACGCTGCTTTCGCTCCGTAAGGACGGCCAGCGAACGGGTCTGTTCCTCGACGAAGTGTGCCGGTCGCTCCTCGAGAGCCCTGGCGATCTTCTCGAGCGCGCCGATGGTCGGCGACGTCTTGCCTCGCTCGATCTCTGATATGTGTGTCGCGGACATCCCGGAACGCGCGGCAACCTCCTTGAGCGTCAGATTGCGCCGGAACCGGGCCAGCCGGACCCTGCGTCCTACCTCTTGCTTCGTCGGCATGTTCTTGCTCCTCTGTGGCGCGGGCGCCGCACCTCTCCTCGACGGCTTCGTGGCGAAGCCGCGAGCCTCGCGTCAGCCCCGCTGCCGGAGGCGTGTCAGTGAGGCCGGTCACCCGGCCGACCAAGTGCAGTTACATGGAGATAAGGACCGGGGCGGCGAAGATCCCAATTCCATGATGCTCCTCGTCGCCGAGAACCTCCAACTCGTACCCATCGTCCAACCTGAACTGGATCGTGTCTCCTTCTCTCAGAACGTGGCTCTCGTTGGCGGCTGTGACACGGATCATCCCGTCCAGGCACACGATGACGAGTTCTGCGATCCTCGGGTTTCCCGATGACTTCATACCGGGGGGCATGCGGCGCTCCATGATCTGGACCATCCCGTCCGCGAGGCCCCGACTGAGAATCGAGTAGTGGGAGATCTGCCCCTCTTTGTCCTTGATGAAGTTCCTGATGTCGTCCGTCGCCCGACGGAACACCACGCGCGGGAACGCCTCCTCGCGAACGAAGTGCGCCGGGTTCTCCTCGAGCGCCTCGGAGATGCGTTGAAGCGCCCCGATGGTGGGGGAGGTCTTGCCACGCTCGACCTCCGAGATGTGGGTCGCCGACATCCCACATCTGGCAGCAACCTCCTTGAGGGTCAGTCCCCTCTCGAAGCGGGCCATCCGGAGTCTGCGACCGAGTTCTTCCTTTGTGAGCATCTGTCTGTGCTCCTTCATGGTATCGCAACAACCAGTTCGATCCGATCACGCGAAGTTCGTCCACAGCGCGTGATCCACAGCCTACGCCGAGTACAGACCCGGCGACGCGAAGATCGCGTACCCGGTCGATGGCTCATCACCGAGCGCCTCCATGAAGAACCCGTCATCCATCCGGAACTGGATCGTGTCACCTTCACGGATCACGTGTTCCTCATCACCGAGAACGACTCGCGCGGTACCACCAGTACACACGACGACCATCTCACCGACTCGTGGCGGCCACTCGACCTTGGCTCCCGGTGGGAAGGACCGGTCGAAGATCTGTGACATCCCGCCGGGGAGTCCTGCGCTTCTCACTCTGAATTCCCCCGGGCGACCGGTCGCATCCGTGTTGTACAGGGTCCGGGCGTCCTCCATGCGCGTGTAGAGCACACGCGGCATGTTCTCCTCCCGAACGAAGTGCGCCGGGTTCGCATCAAGCGCTCCAGTGATCCGCTGCAGCGCCCCGATGGTGGGGGAGGTCTTGCCTCGTTCGACCTCCGAGATGTGCGTCGCCGACATGCCCGACAACCGAGCGACGTCCTTGAGCGTGAGTCCCTTCTCGAACCGCGCCATGCGCAAACGGTGTCCGAGTTCCTTCTTCGTCAGCATGTGCCCGTCCCTGTCGCGGGGGTGTGATTGGGTACCCTCGAGGTGGGGAGTACGGTAGCAAGAGGGTTCGAACCTGAACGCATAACCTTGAGTTGCGATTGAAAGTCAGAAAAGAAGGCAAAAAGACCTTCATGGAAACCTAGCATGATACGGAAATGCGGTCAAGTCAAATGAAACACCGGAAACGTCTCAGGCGCACGGGCGCATTGGGGCGTGGACCTGCGTACCAACGTACGCTTGACACCCATACTTTGCGGCGATACGCTCTGATGTTGGCCCCTTCAAGGCGGCGCGCGACTGCCGAAACGACTCGATACCACGCTCGCAGGGAGGCGACATGGTCAACGACCTCGAAGGACTGTTCTCGACGAACGCGAGAAGGATGAAGAAGTCGGTCATCCGCGAGCTCCTCAAGCTCACCCGGAAACCGGAGATCATCTCGTTCGCGGGGGGGCTTCCCGACCCGAACGCATTCCCGATCGACGAGGTGAGCGAGATCGTCGATGTCGTGCTCAAGCGGGAAGGGAGAACGGCGCTGCAGTACAGCCCGACGGAGGGAGACCCGAAGCTCAAGGACGAGCTGATCGCGTACCACGAGCGCGAGAACGGTGTGAAGCTCGGTCCGGATAACATCGTGGTCACAGTGGCTTCGCAGCAGGCGCTTGACCTCGTCGGGAAGTGCTTCATTGACAACGGAGACCCTGTCATCGTCGGGCGCCCAACCTACGTCGGTGGGCTCTCGGCGTTTCACAACTACGGCGCCAACATGATCGGCGTTCCGCTCGACGAGGGCGGCATGCGGATGGACCTCCTCGAGCACGAGCTCCGCAAGCTGCGCGACGCCGGCCAGCGTCCCAAGTTCATCTACGTCATCCCTGACTTCCAGAACCCGGCGGGCATTACGATGACCGAGCCGCGTCGGCACGAGCTCATCGCACTGGCCCGCTCATACGATGCCCTCATCGTCGAAGACAGTCCCTACCGTGAGCTCAGGTACGCGGGCGAGTCGGTGCGGACCATCTACGCGCTGGAGGGCACCGGGCAGGTCGTCGGTCTCCACACGTTCTCGAAGATCCTGTTCCCCGGGATGAGGCTCGGATGGGTCATCGGCGACGAGTCGGTCATCCAGAAGCTCGTGGTTGCGAAGCAGGCGACGGACCTCTGCACTCCTGCCTTCACGCAGGCGATCGTGGCCGAGTTCATGGCGCGCGGTCTGCTCACGCAGGTCATCGAGAACGTGAAGAGCATCTACTCGAAGAAGCGTGCCGTCATGCTCGAGGCGCTCGATGAGCACATGCCGAAAATGGAGGGGCTTGACTGGACGAAGCCCGAGGGAGGTCTGTTCCTGTGGGTGACGCTGCCGGCGTCGATGGACGCGGATGAGCTGTTCTACGACGCCATCGAGCACAACGTCGCCTTCGTCGTCGGGTCGGCGTTCGACTGCGCGGGAACGCAGAAGAACACGATGCGTCTCAACTTCTCCTTCCCGACGGAGGATGAGATCCTCGAGGGCGTCAAGCGCCTCGCGAGTGTCATCTCGGAGTATGCCAAGAAGAACGGGAGCGACAAGAGCGTCGTCGCCACGCCGTAGGTGTTGAGGAGTCTCACGACCGCGCGGGGCGGGATCCTGAGGTCCCGCCCCGTTCCATGCCACCCGGCGACGACGGCCGGACCGCCGGTGAGCGTGTCGGTCGCCAGGGCACGAGTCCTGTCCAGTCGGACGGTACGAATCCGGCTTGCCGCGTACGTTGTGGTGGTGATATCCTATTGAGCTGTTGGCTTCGAGCGCTACGCGGCGGGCCGCACGCCCGTCGGAACAGTGGACGATGCAGTTGAACGGGAGAGCGTCAATGGCGAACATGGACAAGAAGGCAGATCTGGCGGGTCCGGGCATCAGCACGTACGAAGAAGTTGCGAAGATCCTGCCGTCCGACTACAAACCGACCCTTCCGCCGCTCAAGCGGATGGAGGCGCTGTACGAGATCAAGCGATACATCGAGGACGGCATGGCTGAGGCCCTGAACCTCCAGATGGTCCAGGTGCCGCTCATCGTCTCGCAGGACAGCGGCGTGAACGACTACCTCGACCGCGATGGCTCGCGGACGCCGATCGATTTCCAGTGCGGTCTGGGTCTTCCGAAGAAGATCGACGCGCAGGTCGTTCAGGCAGCGACGAAGTGGAAGCGGATGGCTCTCGCGCAGTTCGACTGCGCCGTCGGCCAGGGGATCAACACCGACATGCGCGCGGTCCGCAAGGACTACTTCCTCGACCACGACCACAGCTCGTACGTCGACCAGTGGGACTGGGAGAAGGTCATCACTCCGCAGGAACGGAACCTCGACTACCTCATCGACACGGTCAAGAGGATCTGGAAGGTCATCTACGGGGCCGGCAAGCACGCGCAGGAGCTCTTCCCCGAGCTCAAGGGCCAGTACCCGGACTTCCCCGAGGAGCTGGAGTTCTTCCACGCCGAGGAGATCCTCGCGATGTACCCGGACCTCCCGCGCAAGCAGCGTGAGACCAAGCTGATCATGGAGCATCCGGCGGTCTTCATCATCGGTATCGGCTGGGTTCTCAAGGACGGCTACCCGCACGAGATGCGCGCGGCCGACTACGATGACTGGGTCACGCCGACGGTCGAGAAGAACGGCGAGATGATGCATGGTCTCAACGGCGACATCCTCGTCTGGAACCCCGTCACGAAGCGTCGCCACGAGCTCACCTCGATGGGTATCCGCGTGACGAAGGACACGCTGAAGGAACAGCTGAAGATCACGGGGCAGGAGGATTTCCTGAACCTGCCGTATCACCAGGCCATCCTCAACGACGAGATTCCGCTCTCCATCGGCGGCGGCATCGGACAGGCGCGTACGTACATGTACCTGCTCCGCGCCGCGCACCTCGGCGAGGTCACGGTCACGGTCTGGCCGAAGCAGCTCAAGGAGATCTGCGCCGAGCGGAACATCCACGTGCTGGAGTAGAGGGTGCGTGCTGGCTTCGCTCGATGAGCGCGACGCAACAGCGGGGCCCCGATGGGGCCCCGCTGTCTCTCTCTGGGAGTCCCACAAGGAGGGCGCCATGCCGCGTACCTGCCAGCGCGTCGCGGCCGATTACTGGATGTAGCCGAGTGCCCCCAGAGTCTCCCGCAAGGATTCGTCCATCGTGTGTTCCGATGTCTCGATGCGTTTGTCGCGACTCCGTTCGTGAAGCTGGATGAGTCGAGCAAGCATCTCGTCGCGCTCTGTCCTGTGCGATGCCGCGAGGTCGTGTCGCTCGCATGGATCCCGAGCCAGGTCGAACAGCATGATGTGCTCTTCTTCCGGTGACTCCACGTGGATGAGCTTCCAGTTTCCCACTCTGAGGCAGCGTGCGGACTGATCCTGGGAGACCTGCTCGGCGAACACAGGCAGGTTCTTCTCGAAGGCTCTGTCGCCCTTGAGTTCGGGCCACAGGCTCTCGCCCTCGAAGACGCTGTGACCTGGCTTCGGGCTTGCCTCGACGGCGGACAGCAGTGTCGGCATCACATCGATGTGACGAATCGGTCCCATCCACGACCTACCGCCAGGGATATCGCCCGGAGCCCAGACCACGAGAGGTACGCGGATCAGCTCCTCGTACAGCGAGTTCCCATGTCCCCAGGCACCGTGCGCGTAGAATGCTTCGCCGTGGTCTGCGGTGATGAGGACGAGGGTCCGATCCTCGAGGCCGCGAGCTGCGAGTTCGCCGATGAGTCGTCCCAGTTCTGCGTCGAAGTAGGCGATGGTCGCGTCGTACTGGGCGACGAGGCGTTCATGCTCTTCGGGCGACAGCGGGTCTGCTTCGATGAACGGCAGCAGCCCGGGCGCCTGCCAGGGGAACTCGACGTCGTGTGGCGCTGCGGGCCTCTCGTCGAACATCGTGTCGTATGGGGTTGGGGGAGCCAGCGGCATGTGCGGCTCCATGTAGTGGACATAGGCGAAGAACGGCCTATCGGGTGCTGCGTCGATCCAAGAGAGAAGCCTATCATTGAGCAACCCCGCGTGCTCCTCGTACGGTGACAGCTCGACAGCTGCCCTCGGCAGCCCGTTGCCGATACTGTTCAGCAGGCCAACCAGCCACCGCGCCCTGCCCGTCGTGCTCGCGAATTGCCTCAGCACACCTCCTATGGAGGACTTCTTCGTGACGTTGAGGCTGCCTCCGAACATGTAGTCCACGCCGCGGTCGAACCCGAACTCGGGTGCCACGAACGCATTCGCCGAGAGCACGCTGGTCCGGTACCCAGCATCCTGCATCTCAGCCATGAGGGTGGACGCCGCATCGGGAATCACGCTCAGGAGGCCTCGTACGTTGTGCGTGGAGGGGTACAACGATGTCACGAGTGAAGCCGTCGACGACTTCGTGAGGGGAGCCTGCGAGTACGCGTTCTGCACGAGGATCCCATCGGCCGCCAGCGCGTCCAGGTTCGGAGACGTCTGCCGTTCGTACCCGTAGCACGAGAGGTGGTCTGCGCGAAGTGCGTCGACCACGAGGAGAAGAACATTCAAGTCGGTCGACGGGCAGGTCCTGTCGTTGCCGACGGCGGCCGCCTCCTTCGTGGGAGCCACCGCGCCGATCACGAGGAGGACCCCGCACAGGACGAGCGCCGGCACCAAGGGCGACCTCCAACTCGATCCGCTGTGAGTCGAAGCTGCTCTCGCTCTGTGCGACCTGATGATCATGGTGAAGACGGTCGCGCAGAACGCGAGGAGAAGCGCGTCACCAGCGATCGATACGGAAGAGAGCATACCAGGCAGCACCTCGATGTTGAGCCAGCTGCCAAGTGCTACGAAGAGAGCCACAATGGAAGACAGAGTTGCCGAGAACAGACCGCGCGAGACACCCATGGGCCTCGTGTTTCTTGGGAGAACCGACACCACAATGCCGATGCAGAGCCCAATCACGCAGCCCACCAGCATGTAGAAGAGCATATACGCAAGGAGCTCGGACAGCGGATCCCGGCTGGGGTCGCCGAAGCGCGCAACTGCGAACTCGAGTGCTCCGAGCAGCGCGAGTGTGAGAGCCGCCGCAACGACGCAGCGAAGCAGGCATTTGGCGGTCGTCTCATCTGGGCAGTGCTGCTTCATGGAGACCACTCTCTCACCGTACGCGAATCCAGTGTCAGATGGTTGATGTCGCATCCTAAACTCCACAGTACAGCATGTATGAGCGCGATTCAAGTAGTATGATTGAGAAGATGTGATACGAGATTTCGACAAGGTACGATGAGTGGGAAGCGTCAACATGGTGGTCTTATGCTCGAGAGGGCGATCTCGGTCGCGTGCTCGCCGCCGCCATCTCCCACTTCTTGGCCCAGACCATCTGTGGTATCATCTGCAGAGTTTATCCGGGTTCGTGCAATGAGGGGGAGTATCTGATGGGCGCAGGTCCCAGGATCCTGGCGGTCAACCCCGGCGGTATGACCACGAAACTGGCCGTCTACGAGGGCGAGACGTGCGTCCTCGAGGCGTCGGCCGACCACACCCGCGAGGAGCTGGCAGCCTTCGCGACCATTCCCGACCAGCTCGAGCACCGGCTCGCCGCCATCCGCAGCGCGCTCGCCGGGGCCGGGTTCGACGGGAAGTCGTTCGACGCGGTCGTCGGGCGCGGCGGGTTGTTCCGTGCGATTCCGAGCGGCACGTACATCGTCAATGAACAGATGATGGACGATGCGCGGACGGGTTATGCGGGACAGCACGCTTCGAACCTCGGCGCGCTCCTGGCCGAGTCGCTCAGACGGACGCTCGGTGGCAGCGCGTACGTCGTGGACCCGGTCTGCGTCGACGAGTTCGAGCCGGAGGCGCGATACTCGGGCCATCCCGACATCGAGCGGGTGAGCCTCCTCCACGCGCTCAACATCCGCGCGACGGCCAAGAAGGCCGCCCGGGGTCTGGGCCGGAGCATGGCGGACGTCAACATGATCGTCGCGCACCTCGGCAGCGGCATCTCGATCGCGCCGCTCCGTCGGGGGCGGATGGTCGACGTCAACAACGCGCTCTCCGGCGGGCCGTTCTCGCCCGAGCGGACCGGCGCGCTCCCGTTGATCGAGATGTTCGACTACATGCTCGAGAAGGGCTACGACCCGAAGCGGATGAAGCGGTTCATCGCCAAGGAGGGTGGGCTCCTTGCGTATCTCGGTACGAACGACTTCCGGGAGATCGAGTCGCGCTACGAGGCGGGTGACGAGCGGGTCCGCCAGGTGGTCGCGGCCATGGTCTACCAGATCGGCAAGGAGATCGGGGCGATGGCCGCCGTGCTGTCGGGCGACGTGGACTCGATCGTCCTGACCGGGGCGCTCGCCAGGGCTCCGTTCTTCGTTGACCTCATCGGGAAGCGCGTTAGCTTCATAGCCGAGGTCGTCGTTCTCCCGGGGGAGAATGAGCTTGAGTCACTGGCCCTCGGGGCGCTTGAGGTGCTCCGCGGCGAAGCCCGACCCCGCGTCTACCCGACCGGTAGCCCCGTCGGGGGCGGGGGACGGACCTGATGGTAGGTCCACCGCCGGTCCGGCGGACGCAGGAAGCCGCGACCGGCACGAGCTGGGTGATCGGCATCAGCTGCACGAACTGACACAGCGTTGAATCGAAACCGACGTTTCGTGGTTCAGGAGCACTGCTGAAAGGAGCACGTATGTCCGGGGCACAGCCTCCGAAGACCTTCGAGGAGCTCAAAGACAGGGCGTTGGCCTACGGCGAGAAGCACGGGCACGCGAAGCTCGGCGTGGCTGCGGCGTGGGACGAGCACGTGCTCGAGGCGACGCACGACGCTTGGCAGCTGGGCCTGGTTGATCCAGTGCTCGTCGGCGTGCCGAAGCTCATTGACCAGGCGGCCGAGAAGGTTGGCATCGACGTCTCGAGCTGGGAGGTCGTGCCGGTGGATGGCGACGACCAGTACGCGGCGTCGGTCGCCGCTGCGAGACGCACCGTCGAGCTGGTTCGGGAGGGGCGTGTCGACTTCCTCATGAAGGGGAAGATGCAGACCGCCGACATCATGCGCGCCGCGCTCAACCGTGAGACGGGCATCCGCTCGGGCGGGCTGATGAGCCATCTGGCGCTGCTCTGGACTCCTGCGTACGGTCGGCTGCTGGGCATGTCGGATGGCGGCATCGTCATGAAGCCGGACCTGAAGGACAAGAAGGAGATGATCGAGAACGCGGTCGACGCGATGCACAAGCTCGGGTGGGAGTGTCCGAACGTCGCCGTGGTCGGCGCGATCGAACTGGTCAACCCCGAGATGCAGCATACGCTCGACGCCGCCGCGCTCTGCAAGATGAACGAGCGGGGCCAGATCAAGGGCTGCACGGTCGATGGGCCGTTCGGGTTCGACAATGCCATCAACGAGAAGGCCGCTCGCATGAAGGGCGTCGAGAGTCCCATGTGCGGGAACACCGACTTCGTCATCTTCGCCGACATCGATGTCGGCAACGTGTTCTACAAGGCACTGTGTTTCATGACCGAGGGCGTCCGGACCGCCGGTGTGCTGCTGGGCGCGAAGGTCCCGATCGTCATGGCCTCGCGGGCGGATGGCCCGGACACCAAGAGGAACTCCATCATCGTGGGGACGGTCATCGCCCACGGGACGAAGCTATAGCCGGTCCGAGCGCGGCCGTGGCGCCGCGCTGACGTGGTGCTGAGCACCGCGCAACCGCCGTCGCGAGGACCCGGACCGGGGTGCGGACGCGAGAGTGGCGGAACTGGCAGACGCGCTGGATTTAGGATCCAGTAGGGCAACCTGTGGGGGTTCGAGTCCCCCCTCTCGCACCAGCCGGTGTGGTTGTCAAGGGGAACGCCGGCAAGGCGTGGATTATGCAAAGGAGTCACTGTTGCTGGTTCGTGTTGAGGAACTCGATGGATGGAAGCGGAAGCTCACGGTGGAGCTTTCGGAGGACGACGTCAAGAACAAGAGTGGCGAGCTGCTCAAGCAGTTGGCCGCCGACGTCCAGATGGATGGATTCCGCAAGGGGAAGGCGCCGAAGGCCGCCATCGAGCAGCGCTACGGCGCGGAGACCATGCGGGAGGCCCTGGGGTCGCTTCTGAGCGACGCGTACGTTGAGGCGGTGAAGGAATCGGGCATCCATCCGGTCTGTGACCCCGACGTCGAGCTCCTCGAGGACCAGCCGGCCGACGGGAAGTACACGTTCGCCGCGACCGTGGCGGTGAAGCCGGAGTTCGAGCTCGGTGACCTGTCGAACCTCGAGTTCACCGAGAAGGTGCCCATCGTCAGCGACGACGATGTCGGGCGCGCGGTGGACGAGCTCCGCGAGGCGAAGGCGGAACTCATCGCTCCCGGACGGCCGTCCGCGTCGGGCGACTTCGTTGTGATCGACTACGACAAGCTCGACGACGACGGGAACCCCGAGGAGGGGAGCGGGCAGAAGGACTTCCCGTGCGAGCTGGGCACCGGCAGGCTGCCGGCCGAGCTCGAGGAGGCGCTTGTCGGCGTCAGCGTCGGGGAGCAGAAGAACGTCACGATCAACTACCCGGAGGACTATGGTAACGACGACCTCGCCGGGAAGACGATCTCGTTCGTCGTGTCGATCAAGGACGTCCGGGCGAAGAGGCTGCCAGTCGTGGACGATGAGTTTGCCCGGTCGCTTGGTCCGTTCGAGACGCTGCTCGATCTGCGCGTGAAGGTCCGGAGCCAGCTCGAGGAGCAGGCGAAGGGGATGGCGCGCGAGCGTCTCTACTCCGAGGTTATCGGACGCATCGTTGAGGACACGAAGTTCGATCTGCCCGAGTGCATGGTTGACGACCGGCTCGAGAGCATGTACGAGCGGATGCAGAAGGAGGCGGGCGAGGACAGGCCGGCCCCGGACCGGGACGAGTTCGAGAAGGCCTACCGGGAGATGGTCGGTCAGCGAATCCGCGCTGAGCTGATCCTGAGCGCGTTCGCGAAGCAGCAGAACGTCGACGTGACCGAGGACGACGTGAAGAAGCGCGTCGCCGAGATCGCGGAGCAGCAGGGGCGCGACCCGTCGAACGCGTACGACGAGATCAAGGGCACCGAGATGTTCGACGAGATGTACCGCGAACTCGAGGACCGACTCTGGCTGGAGAAGGTGCACGAGCGTCTCGTCGATACCGTGAAGGTCACGACCGAGAACGTCGAGCTGCCGCCGCCGGGCGAGGGACAGCCCGCAACGGAGTAGAGCAGCGGCGACCGAAACCAGATACTCGCTTCAGGGAGACGTGCATGGGACTCACACCGTTCGTCATCGAACAGACGCGGCTCGGAGAGCGCTCGTACGACATCTTCTCGAGGCTTCTGAAGGACAACATCGTCTTCATCGGCACGCCGATCGACGACAAGGTCGCGAACATCGTCATCGCGCAGCTGCTGTTCCTCGAGGCGCAGGACCACGAGCGCGACATCTACCTGTACATCAACAGCCCGGGCGGCTACGTCGCGTCGGGTCTGGCGATCTACGATACGATGCAGTACATCCGGTCGGACGTGCACACGATCTGCATGGGGCAGGCGGCGAGCATGGCGGCGGTGCTGCTGTGTGCCGGGACGAAGGGCAAGCGGTCGGCGCTTCCGCACTCGCGGGTGATGATCCACCAGCCGATGGGCGGCAGTGAGGGGCAGGCGAGCGACATCGAGATCTACGCCAAGGAGATCGTCCACATGCGCTCGCAGCTGGTCGACATCATCGCGAACCACACGGGACAGCCGCGCGATCAGGTGCTCAAGGACTCCGATCGGAACTTCTTCATGTCTGCGGAGCACGCGCTCGAATACGGCGTCATCGACGAGGTGATCTCGCGCAAGGGTGAGATAACCGGCAAGCCGTAGGGGTTTGCGGCGTACGGAAGCCGCGGTTATGTTGTGCACAAGGTGGAGTTTCCGTTCCGCCTCGTGCCTGGAACCGGACCACGCGGATCCTTCGGGATTCGCGGTCACTCGAAACAGGCGAACTGCACAACAGGAGATACGATGCTTCAAATCACGCACGATGACGAGATCATCGAGTTCAGCGAGAAGCTGCCGATCGTTCCGCTGAGGGACCTGGTGCTCTTCCCTCGGATGATCGTCCCGCTGCTCGTCGGTCGTCCTCGTTCCGTCAGCGCACTCGAAGAGATCATGCACGGCGACAAGATCATGTTCGTCGTGACCCAGCGCGAAGCGGAGACGCAGGAGCCGACGTCGGACGATCTCTATCGGGTCGGCGCCGTCGTGCGCGTGCTGCAGCTTCTGAGGCTCCCCGACGGGACGATGAAGGTCCTCGTCGAGGGGCTCTCGCGTGCCGTGGTCAAGCGGTTCATCCGCGGCGACAGCTACATGTCCGCGCGCGTCGAACTCGTGGACGAGCAGGCCGAGCGCTCCGTCGAGACGGAGGCGCTCATGCGGAGCGTCGCCGGGCAGTTCGAGGAGTACGTTCAGCTCTCGCGCAAGATCCCGCAGGAGGTCCTCGCTTCCGTGCTGAGCATGGACGACGTGTCCCGGTTCACTGACACGGTCGCCACGCACCTCTCTGGGAAGATCGAGGACAAGCAGCAGATCCTCGAGACGCCGGACGTCACGGGTCGTCTGCGCATCCTCGCGCGCGCCCTGTCGGCCGAACTCGAGATCCTCAGGCTTGAGCGCAAGATCGAGAACCAGGTGCGGGAGCAGCTCCAGAAGAGCCAGAAGGAGTTCTACCTGCACCAGCAGATGAAAGCGATCCAGGAGGAACTTGGGCAGGAGGGTGACGGGGCGCCTGAGATCGTCGAGCTGGAGAAGGCCATCAGCGAGGCGAACATGAGCGAGGAGGCGGAGAAGAAGGCGCTCTCCGAACTCGACCGTCTCAAGAAGATGTCGCCCATGTCTCCGGAGGCGACCGTCGTTCGCACGTACATCGAGTGGATGACGACCGTGCCGTGGGACGTCAAGACGGCCGACCGCGAGGACATCAAGGAGGTCGAGGACATCCTCGAAGAGGACCACTACGGCCTTAAGAAGCCGAAGGAGAGGATCCTTGAGTACCTGGCCGTCCTCAAGCTCACCGAGAAGGTCAAGGGCCCGATCATGTGCCTGGTCGGCCCTCCGGGCGTCGGCAAGACGTCGCTCGGCAAGTCGGTCGCCCGCGCGCTCGACCGGAAGTTCGTCCGGGTGTCGCTGGGCGGCGTCCGTGACGAGGCGGAGATCCGCGGTCACCGACGGACCTACATCGGCTCGATGCCGGGTCGGATCATCCAGGGGCTTCGCAAGGCCGGCTCGAAGAACCCGGTATTCCTCCTCGATGAGATCGACAAGATGAGCTCGGATTTCCGGGGCGACCCGGCGGCCGCGCTTCTCGAGGTCCTCGACCCCGAGCAGAACTGCGCATTCAACGACCACTACCTCGACGTCGACTTCGACCTGTCCGAGGTGATGTTCATCACGACGGCGAACGTGCTGCACACGATCCCGCCGGCGCTCGAGGACCGGATGGAGGTCATCCGGCTTCCCGGGTACCTGTTGCAGGAGAAGCTGCACATCGCCACGAAGTTCCTCGTGCCGAAGCAGATCGAGGCGAACGGGCTCAACGAGGTCGGCGTGACCTTCTCGAAGGCGGCGCTGATCCGCATCATCGAGGACTACACGCGTGAGTCGGGTGTGAGGAACCTCGAGCGCGAGATCGCCAACATCTGTCGGAAGATCGCGAAGGAGCACGCGGTCGGCAAGCGCGTCACCAAGCGGGTCACGCCGCAGGCCGTGAAGCGGTTCCTCGGGATGCCTCGCTTCCTCTCGCAGGAGGTCGAGACCGAGAACCGCGTCGGCGTCGCGACCGGACTGGCGTGGACGAGCGTGGGTGGCGAGATCCTTACGGTCGAGGTGCTCACGATGAAGGGCGACGGACACCTGACCCTGACCGGCAAGCTCGGCGAGGTCATGCAGGAGTCCGCCAAGGCGGCACTCTCGTACGCGAAGGCGCACGCCAAGGAGCTCGGCATCGACGAGGAGTCGCTGGGGAACACCGACATCCACATCCACGTCCCGGAGGGAGCCATCCCGAAGGACGGTCCCTCGGCCGGCACCGCCATGGCGACGGCGCTCATCTCGGCGCTGACTGGGCGGCCGACGCAGCCGGACGTCGCGATGACGGGTGAGATCACACTCGGCGGCAAGGTGCTTCCCATCGGCGGGCTCAACGAGAAGGCCGTGGCCGCGCACCGCGCGCGGATCAAGACGCTCGTCATCCCGCAGCGCAACGAGAAGGACGTTGCGGAGCTGCCGAAGGAGGTCAAGCGCGATCTCGACATCAGGCTCGTCGGGTGTCTCGACGAGGTGCTTGCGGTCGCGTTCGAGAACTGGATCCCGCGGGACGTCAAATGCGGCGAACTTCCGGAAGAACACCATCCGGAACCCCCGTTGACGCCGGCCGCGCCGAACTAGATCGAAACGACCAGATCGCCGGACGAGGGGGTCCCGTGAGAGCGGGGCCCCCTCTCATTTGCGGTCCGGAAGACCGCGCCGAGGTGGTAGAATGGAGGTCTTCGCGGAACGACCGCGGGATCGGGAGAGACGATGAAGATCAAGAGCGCCGAGTTCATGATGGGGGCGGCGAGCCTCGCGCAGCTTCCGCGGCAGGGGCTGCCGGAGATCGCGCTCGCCGGCCGGTCGAATGTCGGCAAGTCGTCGCTTCTCAATAAGCTCACCGGGCGGAAGAGCCTCGCGAGGATCTCGCAGACGCCCGGGAAGACGCGCGAACTCAATCTCTACCTCATCGAGGAGAAGCTCATCCTCGTCGACCTGCCCGGGTACGGTTTCGCGAAGGTCCCCGTGAAGGTCAAGGAGAAGTGGGGGAGGCTGATCGAGTCCTACCTGCACGAGCGGCAGGAGCTCGCGGGGCTGGTCCATCTCGTCGACATCCGTCATGCGCCCACGAAGGACGATGTCCAGATGCACGAGTGGATCAGGCACTTCGGGGTGCCGGCGTTGATTGCCGCCACGAAGGCTGATAAGATACCAAGAGGGCGGCGTCAGGCCGCCGTTTCGACGATACGGAAGGCTCTCGAACCCGACGACGCGACACCCATCGTCCCGTTCTCGGCGGTCGCCGGAGACGGTGTGAAGGACGTGCTCGCGTGGATGTGGGAGACCGCGGGGTCGCGCGCCAGGTAGGCAAGTGCGGTTGCGTGGAGGGAACCATGGGGAAGAAGTCACCGACGAACTCGAAGCTGTTCACGCCCGGCCCGACGAAGATCCCGGGCGGCGTGCTCAACGCCGTTGGGAAGCAGGTGCTTCACCACCGGACGCCGCAGTTCTCCGAGAAGGTCCGGCACGTCCAGGACGAGATCGGACGACTCTTGACGACGCACAACGACGTGCTGCTCTTCACGTGCTCGGGAACGGGCATGATGGAGGCGGCCGTCGCGAACCTCATGACGCGCGGTGGCAAGGCCGTGTGTCTGATGAACGGCGTCTTCGGCACGCGGTGGCGCGACATCTGTCGGGTCTACGGCGTCGAGACCGTCGAGTACGAGGTCGAGTGGGGAAAGAGCCACGACCCGGCCAGGCTCGACGAGATCCTGTCGGCGAACCCGGATGCGAAGGCCGTCTTCGTCATCCACAGCGAGACGTCGACCGGCGCGCTGAACGACATCGAGGCGCTGGCGAAGGTCACGGCGAACCACCCGGCGGCCATCGTCGTCGATGCGACGTCGAGCGTCGGCGTCCACGAGGTCCGGATGGACGAGTGGGGCGTGGACGTGCTCGTGGCCGGCACGCAGAAGGCCATGATGACGCCTCCGGGTATCGCGTTCGTCGCCATCAACGGGAATGGGTGGTCGCTCGTGACCGAGTCCGACCTCCCGAAGTTCTACTTCGACTTCACCACGACCTGGAAGCGTCTGCAGCAGAAGGGCCAGACGCCATACACGCCCGCGGTCTCACTTGTCTACGGTCTCGAGGTCGCGCTCGAGATGATGGAGAAGGAAGGGTGGAACGAGGTCTACGCGCGTCACGCCCGGATGGGCGAGGCGACACGGGCGGCCGTGAAGGCCCTGGGCTTCGGCGTCCTTCCCGAGCATCCGGCGAACGGTGTGACCGTGGCCACTTGTCCGGAGCAGATCGACGCGAATCAGCTCGTGCGCGTGCTCGATGACGACTTCGGCGTGCGCGTGGCCGGAGGTCAGCTGACCCTGTCCGGCCAGGTCTTCCGTATCGGACACATGGGTGGTATCCGAGAGCGCGACCTGCCGATGGTCATCGGGGCGTTGGAGAGGGCGATGATCAAGCTCGGCCACGACATCACGCCGGGCGCGGGCCTCGCGGCGCTCCAGCAGGTGCTTCTGAAACAGAGCTAGCCATACCGGTGTGGGCCGTTAGCTCAGTTGGTAGAGCACCTGCCTTTTAAGCAGGGAGTCGCTGGTTCGAGACCAGCACGGCCCACCAACACCAGGGCCGGAAAGGGGAGAAGCGATGGACATCGGAACGCCGGAGTTCTGTCCCTCCTGTGGCATGCCTCTCAACATGCCCGACGCGAAGGGGCTGTCCGAGAAGTACTGCAAGCACTGCACCGACGAGAAGGGCGACCTCAAGTCGCGCGAGGAGATTCTCAAGGGCATGGCGATGTGGATCGCGAAGTGGCAGAAGGTCGATGAGGCCACCGCGATGAAGCGCGCCGAGCACTACATGAAGGCGATGCCGGAGTGGGCTGAGGAGTAGGTTGCCCGCTTGAGTGCGGTGCCCAGGTCATCCGAGCCTCGAGTCGAACAGCACCGCAGCAAGCTCCACAAGATCACGATATGCGCGTCCCCATCGTCTAGGGGTTAGGACACCGCCCTTTCACGGCGGCAACACGGGTTCGAATCCCGTTGGGGACGCCACAAACACGAGAGGCCCGCAGAGCGGGCCTCTCGTGTTTGTGTTCCCGATGGATACTGAGAAGCCAATGGGTTCGGGACCCTGTGCGACGTCAGGCGCGCACCACTACAGACGCGCGCAGCGCGACTGAAGGGTCCGCGAGCGGCCGGAGCGCAGCGACGGAGCGCGAGCAATCCCGAGGCGGCGAAGCCGCCAACTGAACGGGCCGCGGCTAGTCGGTGAAGTCGGTCGAGCCGTGAGCCGTCGGGAAGTAGAGGATATTGAGGTTCCGCGGTCCGACTCGACACTCGCCAGCCACCTCACGGGCGTTGAGGTAGAAGGTGTGCACCCCCGCTGCGACCTCGAAAAGGCCGGTGACGGTCACGGTCTCGTAGTAGTGTCCGTACTCGCCGCCCGGGATCGAGACGTCGAACTCCTGAGCCTTTGAGGAGAAGGCATTCTGCAGCTCCGAGAGCGCGATCTCCACGTAGTGCCCCTGATTAGTCCTGTTGTCGAACTCGACAACTGCAGTCGCCGAGACAAACACGAAGCCCGGAGCGGGAGCGTCAATGAACCTGGATGCCACACTCAGCACGCTGGAGGTGAGCGCCGCGTAGCTGCCGGTCTGGATGTTCGCTACCCCTGGCTCGTCGAGAACCTCCGCCGCGCTGATCGCATCATCTGGAAGCTGCACGGAGTTCGTTCCCTCGTAGCTCATGTCGAACGTGGCAGAGCGAAACGTACCGGACACGCTCATGCGTGGCTCACCGGAGCCCTGCCAGTTGCCACGCGCATAGAAGCCCCCCCAGCCTGTGGCGTTGCGCGCCAGCCAGAGGGTACCTCCGTCCGTCTGGCTCGAATCGGACGAAAGCGTCGCCACCGGACTGCCCGACGTCCCGCGAATCGTAACAGCACCCGCGTACTGCTCCTCTTCGAGAGTTACGAGAGCGTTGTCCGGGCTGGTTCCACCCACATACAGAGACCTGCCTTCACCCTGGGTACCAACCCTCACGTTCCCGTCGGCATCGACGTACAGCGCATCAACTGGATCCCCGTCGTCTGCATCCAGCGAGTGCCCGTCGCCGACGCCCGTCAGATCCGTCAGCAGGGCGTACTCGCTCGCGTCGATCCCGCCCAGGCTCTCCGAGTCATCGGCGCCGGCTGCGTGGCCCGCGTACGGGGCCGCCGTGAGCGTGCGCCTGGGGGAGAGGGTCTCTCCGTCGACCTCGACCTCCAGCCACATGGGCTCGTCGAAGTCGAACCCGATGGGCGTGATGCTCCCAAGGATAACCGAGACGACGCCGATCGAGTTTGTCGTCGGGTTGTGCGTTTCGGTCCAGAGGGCCGTCCCCCCAGACTCGGCATCGTAGATGGTGAAGACCATCGTGACCGACTCATCGACGAGCGGTTGATCGACGTTGTCGGTCAGCATCACCTGGTAGTTGAGCAGCGCGGGAATCTCGGCGGCCGCAGTTGCGCAGAGCAGCGTGGTCACGAGGAGTGCCGTGATCGTGGACCATGACGTCAGTCGCATTGCGTTCATCGTGGAATCTCCCATCCCGGTACCGGCTATCGCAGCACCATCACCTTCTGATCACTCGATCTCCCGTCGACCGCGAGTCTGGCGAAGTAGATGCCTGAGGCCACCCGCCGTCCGCTATCGTCCCTACCGTTCCAGCTGCGCTCATGGCGTCCCCTGACAAGCGGGCCCTGGACAACCGTCCGCACCACCTGCCCACGCACGTTGTAGATGATGAGGTGGACGAGACCTGCATGGTCCGGGATGTCGAAGCTGATAGATGTTGGACCGGATGTCGGGTTGGGTCTGAGCGGGTTCAAGGTCAGGGCAAGTGTGCCTTCGGTCGTCACCCATGCCGGCGACCCCGCCAGAACATCTTCCTCACCATCCGGGGAGAGCGCGCGGACCTCATACCAGAAGGTGGTCTGGGGCCATGCCGTGGTGTCCTCAAAGCTTCCCGGTGATTCCGCGGGCAGCGGTGACTCGTTGACGAGCACGAAGGGCCCGTCCTCGTTCGCCGCTCGGTAGACGTTCATGCCGCACACGTCTCCGGACGAGTCCATCGTCCAACGGATCAAGGGTGCGCCTGACTCTGAGAGGACCGCGAAGACCACGCCCTCGACCGGCACGTTGATGCCCGGGAGCGACAGCCAGAAGCCGTCGTAGATTCGCAGCCCGCCGCCCTCGCCGACCGGTCCGATCGGGCACTGCGCGATGGTGTCGTGGGCTCTGTAGGAAGCGGACTGAGATGGGATTCCGCCGCTGTTGACTGACTCCGTGGCGCGCTTGACGGCCTCGCCCGGAACGGCAAGTGTGAGGATGAGAGTCACAAGACAGACGAGAGCCAGGGGTGTGCTCGGAGAGCCTGAGGGGTGGCTGCTGTGGGCGTTCACATGGCCATCCTCTCTCCGGACGAGAGGAGAGACGTCCGGACTCGAAAGCGAAGTCGTCATGAGTCAGTACCTTTTCAAGGAATGGCTCAAGGATGCCGGATGGAGACAGCCGTGTCAAGATTCGCAGCTTCCTACATCCACTCCGCAGTGCAGTTCCAACTCCCATGCGCCAGGGACGCCACAAGCAAGAGAGGCCCGCTATACGGGGCCTCTCTTGCTGTACTCATGACCTGGCCTGGAACCAACAACCCCTGGGCTGCTGCAGATCTGCCGAGCAGCTGAGCTAGCTCGATTCTAACACTGCTCATCTCGCATGGCTGGTATCGTCAGGCGGGGTAGCTAGCGGACTCCGCGAACGAAGCCTGACTCGGCGAGGCCACCATCAGAGTTCGTTGATGGAGTACTGGAGTGGGTCCGGTCAACCGATGCTGACCGTCACATACAGGAGGTATCTCATGGGTCGACTGTCCGGCTTCCGGAACACAGCTCTCACCGTGGGAGCAGCCTTCCTGCTCTCCGGCGGCATCAAGATGGTCGTGCGTGGGACAGCTGATGCCGATGTGATCGTCGGAGCAGTGTTCCTGGTTCTCGGCTTTGTGGTGTGGCTGGCTGGCAGGAACCAGTCTGAGTAGAGGATTCACCGCTGCGCATCACAGATGCCGGGTCGACTGGCCGCTGGCGGTGGTTCCCTTCGACCAGTGCGAACGCAGGTTGTCCCGCAGCTCGTTGCACGAGCGCGAGGGGACTCGTTTCCGCGCTGCACCGGCCAGTCAGCGAGGTTGAGCACATGAGACAGTGGACAGACGCAGAGCTCCGCGGACTGCGGACCGACAGAGGCTTCCGCCTTCGCGGGCTGGAGATGACGAGGCTCGAGGCCTTCATCGATGCAGCCTTCGCTTTCGCGACGACCATGCTCATCATCTCTCAGAGTGGTATTCCAAGCAGCGTAGCCGAGCTCACGGACGCCCTCAAGGACGTCCCCGCCTTCCTGACGAGCTTCGCGACCATCGCCTCGTTCTGGTATGCGCACCGAAGCTGGAGTCGGCGCTACGGCCTCGAGGACACGCCAGCGGTCCTGATCAGCTTGGCTCTTGTCTTCGTGATGCTCATCTTCGTCTTCCCGCTCAAGATGGCCTACTCCGCGCTCTTTGCGTGGATCACCGCGGGATTCCTGCCGACCAGCTTCGCGCTGAGAGGCGGGGCCGATCTCCCGGACCTCTCGTCATCTACGGTCTCGGCTTCTGCGCGCTGACCGGCGCGCTCGGACTCCTTCACGTGCGCTCGATCCAGGTCGCCGAAGGCCTCGCTCTGAGCAGCCTGGAACGCCTGAGGACGCGCGAGGAGATCGTCTCCTTCGGCGCGCTTGCGGCAACTGGTCTGCTCTCAAGTCTCTGGGCCGGTCTCCTTCCTCCTGAGTGGGGGATATGGGCCGGATTCTTCTACGGCTCCCTGGCGATTTCGATGCCCCTGATCGCGACCTTCTACGAGCGGAAGGCCGGACGCCTCGAGATGGAGCAGGCGGCTGGTCCCGACTCTGACGCATAAGAAGTCCGGCTCGCACGTGGTATGCTCAGCGGCAGACAGGAGCAGGGTATTGCGTCTGAGTATGCGTCGCGGGCCTCGCGGGCGATACGTGGGGCTGGCGTGGAGAGGATACGAGCCTATGGACTCGCATGATGATCGAGCTGAGCTGCTTGAGCGCTACCGGTTCTTCCTCAAGGACACGATCCGCCAGGAGATCGACTTCAGGATGACCCCGCAGAGCCGGGGGGTGCCGGCGCCGCCGCTGCAGAAGCCCTGTCCGGAAGACGTGTTGCGAATAGACCTCCCGGACGGTGCCGAGGCAGCATCGCGGCTGTTCAGCATGGGGGTGGGCGATGCCATCCGGCTCAGGGAGAGCGTGCGATCCTACAGCTCTCGTGCACTCACCCTCGAGGAGCTGTCCGCCCTGCTGTGGGCGACGCAGGGTGTTCGTCAGGTGCTGCGGCCGGACTGCGCGCTGCGTACCGTGCCATCGGCCGGAGCACGGCACGCGTTCGAGACCTACGTGGCTGTGAGCAGGGTCGAGGAACTCCCTTCGGGGCTCTACCGCTACCTCCCGTTCGACGGCCAGCTGGTCCAGTGCTATGTGGACGCGCAAATCGGTCGCAAGGCCGCCGATGCCTGTCTGGGGCAGCAGTTCGTGGCCTCCGCGGCTGCGACCTTCTTCTGGACTTCGATCTCCGCACGCATGGAGTGGCGCTACGACCTGGCGGCTCACAAGGTCATAGCGATCGACGCAGGGCATGTCTGCCAGAACCTCTACCTGGCAAGCATCGCCATCGGCGCGGGCACATGCGCGATCGCGGCCTACGACCAGGCCGCGTGCGACCGGCTGCTTGGCGTTGACGGGGATGAGGAGTTCACGCTGTACATCGCGCCGGTTGGGAAGCTGGCAGCCACTGCGAACAGCAGCTAGAGCAGGAGCAAGAGAGAGGCCGGCAGCAGCCGGCCTCTCTCCAGTTGATGCGACTATGATCTCAAGGAAGCAGGTCGCTACTTGAGCAGCACCATCTTGCTCGCAGCCTCGAACTCACCCGCCTGCAGCCTGGCAAGATAGACACCGCTTGCGACCGGGTGCCCCTCGTTGTCCCGTCCATCCCATGTCACTATCTGACGTCCGGCGGGAAGCTCACCAGCCTCCATCGTCCTGACAACGCGACCAGTCACGTCGATCACGTCGATCCGGACCTCCGCCGAGCTCGGCAGGGCGAAGGAGATGTTCGTCATCGGGTTGAACGGGTTGGGGAAGTTCCCCTCCAGCGCGAACGCCATCGGACCGTCGGCGACCGAGGTGTCGTCGTCGACCACGAGATCGACCGTCACGACCTCCGGACTCCCGGAGGCGTTGTGGTTGACCATGATGTAGGCCCGGTATGTCCCGTCGGCCATACCCGTGGCGTCGTACTCCAGGGTCAGGATGTCGGTCTCACCCTGCGAGCACTGACCCGACCCCGGCGTGACAGCCAGCCAGTCCACCGGCTGGAAGATGGTGAAGACGCCGTTGCCGGTGTCCATCACGGACTCGTCGAGGCTCGCGACCCGGACCAGACAGATGGCCGAACTCGGACCGGTGACGTCCCAGGTGAAGGAGCCGTCGTTCTGGGTCGAGGCGGTCAGCGACTCCCAGCTGGAACCGTTGTCGCGGCTGAGGTCGATCTTCACGTCGGCCAGGCTGCCGGAGTGGTCCCAGGTGATGGTCTCGGTGGAACCGATGGCCAGCATCTCGCCGCCGTTGGGGGCGGTGACAGTGACCGTGGGGCCTGCGACCGTCAGGCTGATGGTGCCGCTCAGGCTGTGGGGCTCAGAACCGTAGACGTCGCCGTCCATGGTCCAGGCGATGTCCTGCGTGCCGCTGAGTCCCGACCCGAAGGTGACATTGACGGTCGCTGTGGCCGTCTCTCCACCCTCGATCACTCCCCAGCCGGAGGCGGTCTCACCGTGCCAGGAGACGAGAGCACCGTTGCCGGTGCCGTTGTTGGTGTCCATCGGGCCGCCTGAACCGCCGACGAAGTTGGTCGAGGAGTTGACGGTCACGCCCGCCGGGAAGTCGAGGCTCGCGTCCTGGATCCACTCCACGTCGGTGCTGGCGTTGTAGATGGTGAACGTCAGATCGACGGTCGTGCCGGGCAGGTACTGATTGGCATCGCACGTGAAGGTCGACCCGGCGATGCTCCTGGCAGGCCCGGTCGGCTCCTCGGCCTGGATCCCGACCGTGTAGACCAGCATCGAGCCAGCCTCACCGGTGTTGCTGATCTGCAGTACGTCGGTCCCCGTCTCGTCGGGCGCCAGCGTCTTGCTGAAGGTGGTGGCGCTCAGGACAGCCTGCGCCTGCGCCAGCGGGATGTCCTCGACGTAAGGAACGCGGTTCTGGGCCATCACCACCATGTGCAGGTCCACTCCCGGCGTGAGGGTCGTGAAGAAGTCGATCACCTCGGTGCCGGACGCGCCGACCGTGCCGGCTCCGACGAGGGTGCCGTTCTGCGTCAACCCGACGTAGCTGCCCGGGTCGGCGGAGACGGTGATCGAGGAGGACCCCAGAGCGGACGTGCTGACCGAGTTGGCCGAGGGCACGCCAAGGAACGTGCTGAGGGAGGGATCTCCCATGAGGTTGTAGATGTTCCAGTAGTAGCTGGTCAGACTGGAGCCGGCTTCTGTGACGGCCAGGTTTCCGCAGAAGATGATGGCGTCGTTGACCACGTACCACTGGGTCATGGCCTCGCCGTGGTCGTGGAAGAGGCCGTCGTAGGCGCCCAGCCCGGTGCTCGCGTACGGGTAGGCGGTGCCGTTGATCTGGGAGGCGGAGTGGTAGCCGACGCCCCACCAGTAGTCCTCGTCCCAGTAGGTGCTGTTGCTGCCACCGATGTAGCCGATGGCGCCCTTGTCGGCCGCCCGCAGCCACGTCTCGGCGAAGCACTCGCTGTAGTCGTAGGTGCTCGTCAGGCAGCAGTTGCCGATGGCCAGGCAGTACTGCCCGCTGTTGCTCAGGCCGTTGATGTCGGACTGGGTGAAGCTGGGGTTGCCCCAGGAGGTCTGGCTGCCATGGGCGGTGTAGTTGATGAAGGCCAACCCGTCGCTCACGGACTGGATGATCGCCGAACTGGCGCTTCCGGAGGCCGGGTAGAGGTAGGTGTTGCTTGAGATGCCGTGTGCGGCGTTGAAGTAGTGGGTGGTGCCGTAGTTGATCTGGCCGTTGCCGTGGGTCGAAGCATAGGTGCCGTCGACACCGGCGATCAGGGTGACCTCATCGAGGTAGCTCGGGTCGGGCATCGTGTACTGGTCGTACATCATCGTCTTGTCGAGGATCGCCTGCAGCTGGCTGCTGTTGGTCGCTGAGAGGCGGCCGTAGTAGATGTCCGGGATCTCGTCTCCGTCCACCGCGCAGTACGGTCGGTCGGTCGCGTCTCCGCTGATCGTGAACGTCGGGCACTGTGCGACGTCGCCCACGAAGATCACGAAGCTCGGAGCCGGAAGCTCTGGTGTGGCGTTGTTGTACAGGTCGTGGATGTAGCTCTGGATGGAGGAGGTGGTGGATCCAACCTCCGGGCTGCCGATGACACCGACCACGACGTGGAACCCGCGCTCGGTCTTCCAGTCCACGAAGTCCTGCAGCTGCGCTTCGAACGAGGACGGGGTGATGATCACCATCGTCACGATATCACTCACCAGGTCCGGATGGTCGTCGTGCTGGTCTCTGCTCCGGGTACCGGCCACGCGGTCGTAGACCGGCTTGAAGAAGTGGCTGTTGGTCCTGGCCCACAGGTCTTCGCCCGCAGCCTCGTCACCGCCCTCGAACACGACCCGCACGTCGAGCGACTCGAAGACGACGAGACGACTGTCCTCCGGGTAGTACTCCACCGGTGAGATCTCGACACGGGCCAGATCCATGGCGCGAAGGCGGCCGAGTTCGACGACTCCGGCGAGGTCCTGGGCCACCTTCTCCGTCCGGTACGCGTCCCTGTCGATCACGAACTGCCACGTAGCCGGGTCGGCGCTCTTCGGCATGCTGGGCTGCGCCGGCATGAGGGGGGTGTCGATCCCGAACTCGGCAAGGTCGATCTCACGCGTGGTCGAGGAGAGAACCTCCACGCGGGCGCTGGCCCCGTAAGGAACCTGAATCAGGCGGTTCATCATCGGGAGTTCCGGAGAACCGACTGTCTGTGAGGCATGGAAACCCGGGATGAAGAGACGGGTGAAGGTGCCCTCGCTGGTGCTGACCTCAAGGGCCTTGAGCTCTCCGACCTCGACGCGAAGGCGCAGCTCACTGGTGTCTTCAGCGAGTACGGTCATTCCCGGTTCCGGGGCGGACAGGCCGATGGTCTGGACGCTGGCCAGGGCGGGGCCGACACACACGATGAGCAACAGCACGGACGCAACAGACAGTCTCCAACGCATAAGAGAAGTCCCTCCGAGAGTGAGTGGCGAGAGGTTGCGGGTCGCCACTTGAGCGGCCCGTATTGCCTTATTATAGCACAGTTTACCCTTTCAGGGAAGTATCGGCCGCTGCGAAGCTTGGGGTCGTTGCCGGGGGGAGCGCAACTGAACGACTGCTCAGCCTTCGAGGAGCGTCTGCAGGGTTCTCATCAGGACGATCGAGTTGCTCACTGCGATGCCGAGGACACCGATGGAGAGTGGCAGGATGGTGTTCCGGCCGCGCACCTCGAGTGCCGCGACGGCCGCGCCCATCAGGACCAGCAGGGACATGTGCCAGTGCTGCGAGTAGAGGAACTGCTCGCCACCCCAGAACCCGTGCAGGACCCAGTTGAACGCGACGATGGCGAGTGATGCCCGCGCCAGTGCTTTGAACGGAGTCTCGAGACGGCGATCCCTCAGCGCCACCCACGCCAGCGCGGCCAGGAGAGCGTAGCCTATGAGGTTGCGCACCGACGTCGGCTCGTGCGTACCGCGCAGCGTCAGGCGACTGGACAGGATGGGCTGGTCCGGAGTCTCTCCGCGCTTGAGGGCTGCCTTCTGCGCCCTCACGGCGAAGATGTTCCCCATGCTCTCCGGCACCGGCGGCGCCAGCCCGTTGGTCACGGCCGTGGGGAATGTCACGAGCTGGGTCACCGGGGCGTCCACGAAGTACCGCGAGATCCACATCACCTCATTGGGTGTCTTGCCCTCACGTGCATCTGAGAGCACGTCCAACATGATGCCGCTCGTCAGCGTGACGACGAGGATGATCACGATGGTCAGTGTGGTCCGAAGCCCGCCGCGCCAGAAGCCTCTGCCGAGGTTCAGCTCGCGAGCGAAGTAGAGGATCGCGACGGCCGCGGCGTTCGTGATCGTCACCCCGGCGGTCAGCACCCCCAGCGCGATCCAACTGAGCTCCGCACGCCACCCGCGTTGGCCACGCGTGCGCAGGAACAGCATGTACGCGAGCGAGATGCAGAGAGCGCTCAGGACGTATGACTCGGGCATGCTGCCCAGGAGCAGTCTGCTGAACGAAACCGCCAGAAGGACGACAAGCAGCATCGCTGAACGAAGAGAGAGCCCGAGCTGCCTCAGGACGCGGAGCGCGACGAACGTCTGCAGACCGGTCGCGATCGGGACCACGAGCAGCGCGAGCGAGATTCTCGTTGCTCCCTCGGTCAGTGCCCCGGAACTGAGGAGGGATCCCAGTCTTGCGATGAGGCCGATCGGACCACTGAAGATGTGCTCGAGGAGGGGATGGGCCAGATGGTTGCCGCCCCCGCCGCTGCTGATGGCCTCCAGGGTGAGCCCCGGATCCGCATCGAAGAGCGTGTCGAACAGGGCGAACGCGCCCATCGCCATCAGTCTTCGCTCGAGCAGGTAGTGGAACACGAACACCGCGACAGCGAGAAGGACTCCGAGAGCCAGCTCGTGCTGCCCGCCGCCTGACTGACCGTCGTGTCCGTCAGGTGCGCGCTGTAGGGTGCTGTCCGTCAACTCTGACTGTGAGTCCGGCATGCTCGCGTCCCGAAGGGTGCTTGGGTACAGGTTCGTCGCTGCGAGTGAGTATCATCCCCGCCCGCTTGCAGAGTCAAGCCCTCGTCGCGATGAGCGCACGACCGCCCCGCGGGTGGGTTGACCACCTCATGTCCCGCCGTATACTGTTGTAGAAGGTGCGCACGTACCGCCTGTCGGTCACTTGGGAGGGGCACTGTGAGCTGGAAGCCGGGTCTGATCGCTCTGGGAACGCTCGTTCTCGGGCTGACCATCGTCGGTCTGCCCGGCGGACGCCACACGCTCGGGACGGCGGACCTGTCCGCAGGCGGCCGCCGCGACGTTCCATGGAACATCGTTGTCATCGTGATGGACACGGCGCGCCAGGACCGTCTGTCGTGCTACGGCTACGAGCGCGAGACGTCTCCCAGGCTGGATGAACTGGCGGCTTCAGGGACCCTCTACGCCAATGCGTACTCCACGAGCTCGTGGACGGGGCCGGGCCACGCTTCGCTCTTCACAGGGCTCCACTCCGTCACCCATGGAACGACCCAGGAGAGCTGGGACATGGATGAGGGGCTGACGACCTTCGCGGAGGTTCTGTCGGAACGAGGCTACCGGACCGTCGGCGTGGTGGAGAATGCGATGTTGTCGTCCGACCAAGGCTACTCCCAGGGGTTCGCCGAGTACTACGAGTCATGGCAGGGGAAACGGAAGTGGAGCCGCGACAGCGGCCAGGCCGTGGTCGACTTCCGAAAGGCGCTTGACGGCGGCGCACCCGGGCAACCGTTTCTCGTGTTCGTCAATCTGATAGCGCCGCACTCGCCCTACAACCCACCCAGGCAGTTCCGCAGCAGCTTCGTGACGCGCCCCGAGATGCGGATCGACAGCACCATGTGGCGCGAGTACTACACGGGGCGGGTGACGTTCTCAGACGATGAGATCACGCACCTCAACGAGCTGTACGACGCTGAGATTCTCTACACGGACCACCTTGTCGGCGAGATGATTGATGAGCTCGTCCAGCGCGACCTGTGGGACGACACTGTCCTTATCGTCACTTCAGATCACGGCGAGAACATCGGTGACCACGAACACATGGACCACCTGTTCACGCTGTTCGAGACCACGACGAAGATCCCCTTCATAGTCCGCCAGCCCGAACTCTTCGGTGCCGGAGTGGTCGAGAACGCGCCCGTTCAGCTCACCGACGTCTTTCCCACCGTACTCGAGATCGCGGGTGTTGGTGCCGACGACTTCCCGTCGCATGGTCACTCACTCCTCGGAGACGCTCCGCCGGACGACCGGGAGATCTTCACGGAGTACTACCACCCCATGTTCGTCCTGTCGGGCTTCAGAAGGGCAGAGCACCGCCAGAGCCCCCTGCTCGAGCCGTACCTGCGCAGGATCAGAAGCCTGATCCGCGGAGACATGAAGCTCATCTGGGGGAGCGACGGGAGACACGAGCTCTACGACCTGGCGAGCGACCCCGACGAGCTCGTCAACATCATCGACTCCGACTCGCATGCAGAGGTCCGTCGGGACATGGAGGCGCGTCTCAACGAGCTGCTCCTGACGATGGACTCCGGCGAGGAGACCGAATCGAGCATGGACGACCTGGACGAACTCGATGAAGCGACGAGGGAGGCGCTGAGGTCGCTCGGTTACCTCGAGTAGCGACGCGCGCGGTGTGAGGGTCGACCTGCAGACGTTCCACAATGCGAACGGGGCCGCAATGCGGCCCCGTTCGTGCTTCCCGTGTGCTCTTCCTGAGGTCGGTCTACTTGAGCAGCAGCATCTTCCGCGACTCAGTGAACGACGGAGAGGTCAGCCGGTAGGTGTACATACCGCTGGCGACCTTTTCACCCGTGTCGTTCGTACCGTCCCAGCTCACGCTTCTCGCACCGGACGGCTCGTAGCCGTCGACCAGCGTTCGGACCAGCCGTCCCGAGACGTCGTAGATGCGAAGCGACATCTCCGCGCCGCCGCTCGGCACCTGGAACGCGATCTCGGTGACCGGGTTGAACGGGTTCGGGACGTTCTGCTCAAGCTTGAAGCCGCCGACCGACGGAAGGACGTCCGACCGCGACTGGTCGCCGTCGAGACCCGCGAGAGCCTGGCCCTCGAGCGGGCAGTCGAAGGTGGGGTCGACCGCGCAGCGGTAGAAGACCCGGAAGCCCTGAACCGCCTCGTCCAGCCCCGGGATGTTGATCATGATGTCGCCCTCGGTGTAGTAGTCACGCGAGTACTTCACGCGCGTGCTCCACCGGCCGAACTTCACGACCGACATACCCTTGGCGCTGAACGGGACACCGTCGAAATCGCCCGTCATGGTCCAGGTTGCCATGTAGATGCCCCCAAGAAGGGTTTCATCCTCAACCGTGGTGACGAGATTCGGCGAGCTGGCGTAGAGTCTGCCGAGGAATTCGACCATCGTCTCGAAGCCGTAGATGTCGACGATCGGATCGTGATACTCGATGTCCGGGGCGTAGTACTGGAGCAGCGACTGCCAGTTGTCGGCGTTGATCTCGACCAGCGACCGTCCGATCTCCATGCGTCGCCGGCGGAGCCAGCGGAGGCCGCGCCCGCGAGCCTCTGCCTCATCATCCGGGCTCGCGGAGTCGGTGGACACGCTGAGCTCGGGAGCGGAGTAGCGCGCGGTACCGGCCAGCGGGCAGTCGAATGTCGGGTCGACGGCGCAGCGGTAGTACGTCCGGAACCCCCAGATCGCCTCGTCGAGGCCGGGGATGCTGGCCATGATGTCGCCCTCGGTGTAGTAGTCGCGCTGGTAGTAGACCTTCCGGGTCCACCCGCGGAACTTGATGATCGAGACACCCTTGGCCTCGTAGGGGACGCCGGCGAAGTCACCGGCCATCGTCCACGACGCCGTGTAGGTGCCGCCGATGAGGGTCTCGTCCTCGATGGTCGTCACGAGATTCGGCGAGTTCGCGAACATGCGAGCGAAGAACGCCGTCATCGTCTCGATGCCGTAGATGTCGACGATCGCATCGTGGTACTCGATGTCGTGCGTGTAGTAGGGGATGATCTCTGGCCAGTTCGTCGACTGCACCTCGATGAGTGCACGGCCGATCTCGAGACGGTCACGGTACAGCCAGCCCCGCTCGCCGCCTTCAGCGGTAGCGAGCGTCGGCACGAGCAGCACGATGAGAGCTGCGAACATCAGAGCTGCCAATACAGTCTTCTTCACGTCAGCCTCCTTTGGGCTGGAACACGGTCCCCACTCGTTTCTGCTTCACGATCTGCGGACTCGTATGGTCTTGTGCCGGAGTCCAGTCATCCCGTCGGCGCTCAGAGCACGACATGCAGGCCACGCGGCACGCACACACCTTCTCACAGTTCACTATAGATGGTCATGCGGCTGCGAGGTTTCGCCCTGGCGTGACGATTCCGGGGACCATGAGCCGAGCAGGCAGGAGGGTGCCGCGATTCCGATTGTACGGGAGCCGAACAAAGTGTATGATGGGTAGGAGGAGGACACAGAACCGAACGTCGCGACCGTCTGAGAGCACCTTCCACGCGGAGCTGGAGCCGATGACATCCGAACACGTTGCCATGAGACTGGGCCTCTACTCACTGGTGCTGGCCATTCTGCTCGCGCCGCTGACGACGGCATCTGCAGCGATGTCGCTCGTCTGGTCGGACGAGTTCGACGGCAGCAGCCTGAACACCTCCAACTGGACGATCATCACGGGGGACGGGTGTCCGAATCTCTGCGGGTGGGGGAACAACGAGCTGGAGTGGTACCGTGCCCAGAACGTCGCTGTGTCGGGCGGCTATCTCACACTCACAGCGCGCGACGAGTACTACGGCGGACGGCACTTCACCTCCGGCAAGATCCAGTCGAGCGGCAAGCAGTCGTTCCTCTACGGCCGGATCGAGATGCGCGCCAAGATACCCACCGGCGGCGGGATGTGGCCGGCGTTCTGGATGATGCCGGAGGACGATGTCTACGGGGGATGGGCCGCGAGCGGCGAGATCGACATCATGGAGTCCGCGAACGACACCGAGTGGATCGGAGGCACGATCCACTTCGGCGGGAGCTTCCCGGACAACACCTATTCGGGAGCGACGCACTCACCGGGCGGGATCAACTTCGCGGATGAGTTCCACACCTACGCCATCGAGTGGGAGCCGGAGGAGATCCGGTGGTACGTCGACGACGTGCACTACTCAACGAAGTACAGCTGGCAGTGGTACTCGGACGGCGCACCCGGCAACCCGCTTGCGCCTTTCGACCAGGAGTTCTTCATCATCCTCAACGCGGCCGTCGGCGGAAACTACACGGGGTGCATCGAGCCGGGCTGCATCAGCGCAGATCTGCCGCAGGAGTACGTCATCGACTACGTGCGCGTGTATCAGGAGACAGGCAACATCGCGCCGGTGGTCGAGATCACCTATCCCACTGAAGGCGACAATCCGTTGCCGGGCGACATCACGGTCACCGTCGATGCCTCAGACGAGGATGGGGACGTCGCGACCGTGGAGTTCTACGACGGTCTGACCTACGTCGGTGAGGATACGACGGCGCCCTACGAGTTCACGCTGACTTCTGTCCCGGACGGGTGCTACTCGGTCACGGCCAAGGCCATCGACGACGAAGGTGCCTTCGCAACGGACGTCTCCGACATCACCGTCGGCTCCGGTTGCGGGCAGGCTCCGTTCAGCGGCGGCCCGTTCTCACTGCCGGGTACAGTCCAGGCTGAGGACTTCGACATCGGCGGGGAGGGAGTCGCCTACCACGACTCGGATTCGGGCAACAACGGGAACCAGTACCGCACGTCGGAGGACGTCGACATCGAGACATGCTCGGACATCGGCGGCGGCTACAACCTCGGATGGGTCATGGAAGGCGAGTGGGTCGAGTACACCATCGACGTGCCGGTTCCAGGCGACTACCCGGTCGACATCCGGGTCGCATCGCAGTCGGTCGGTGGGGTCTTCCATCTGGAGTTCAATGGAGAAGACAAGACCGGGGATGTCATCGTGCCGGTCACGGGCGGTTGGCAGAACTGGACGACCGTCTCCACGACCGTGACGCTGGCAGCCGGCACGCAGCTGATGCGTTTCGTGCCGACCGTCGAGGGGTTCAATGTCAACTCGTTCGAGTTCATGGAGGGGACCGGCGTGAACGAGGTCGTCCTCGGAAGGCCGACGCTGTACCCCTGCTACCCGAACCCGTTCAACCCGGTGACGACGATCAGCTACGTTCTTCCGGAGCCGGCTGAGGTGGCGCTGCGCGTGTACGACCCGGCGGGCAAGCTGGTGAGGACGCTGACGGATCGGGAGCGCGTCGGTCCGGGTCGCCACGAGGTCATCTGGAACGGCCGGAACGAAGCGGGCGACGCTGTTGCCGCAGGCATCTACTTTGCTCGTCTCGAGGCGGGTGGTCACACGGAGATCCGCGGGATGGCGCTCGTGAAGTAGCCGATCGTACGCCGGATGTCCTCCTGCCGCGCGCATCGGAGACGCAGCAGCACAACCAGAAAAGAGGAGACCCGCCCTTACGGGCGGGTCTCCGCATGTTCGGACCGTACGCGCTGCGGGAGCGGCTAGCGGTACAGAGCCTTGATGCCGCCCCACGTCGCCGACTCGACCGGCGAGACGCCCTGGTCGAGGATGACGTTGTCGACGTGCACGATGCAGTTGCTGCCGACCGTGGCGCCCGTCGTGGCGCGGAACTCGATCGTCAGGAAGTCCGTGCCGGCCGGAGCGTTCCACGTGCCATCGAACGTGTCCCAGGCATTCCACGGCCAGATCGGACCGATGAGACCGCTGCCGCCGACGATGCCGACGCCGGACTGCTCAGCGAACATCTCGATGAACATGACGCCACCGAGGTCAGCCTGGTCGAGCTTGCAGTCGAAGGAGTAGAAGACCTCGCCGGCCACGGCGGTGCCCGGGGCCGTCGACTGCTTGAGCGTCAGGCCAATCGCCTCAGCCTGGTTGTCCATAAAGGCGTTGTAGTCGCCGGGGGCCGTGGGGCCGTTGTCCCCGAACTGCGCCGTGATGCTGGAACTGGGACTTGCACCGAAGACCTGCCAACCTGTCAGGTCGCCCGTCTCGAACCCAGGGTTCTCGATGATGTTCGCGGCCGACGCGCTGAGCGCCACGGCCAGGACCACGAGCACCACAACCACTCTGTTGCTGAACTGCATGAGCGATCTCCTTTCCACTTCTGCTGCGGCGAGACAGCTGCTTCTGGATCGTCCGCACTCTCTACCCGGATCCGGAGGACATCCCAGGTCGCGGCGGGGCAGGGAGCATGACGAGTAGGCAACAATGTACACTATGTTCGGACACCGTACAATGTTTTTCTTGAGTTTCTTTCACAGGCTGAGATCTCCGCAGATAGGGGCTTTCTGGGGAGGTTGGGGGAGCGCCGAGGCGACGGCCGAAAGGCATTGTACGACCACCGAACAAAGAGTAGGCTTGTTGTCACAGTCTTGACACACTCGCGCAGCTGTCATCGCACGCCTGTGCTTTCATCCCGGGGGACATCGTGAAGACATCTCTGCTCGCAGCGCTGGTCATCCTGCTTGGAGCGGCTGCCGGACAGGCCCAGGTCGGAGACCTGATCTGGGAGGACGAGTTCGTCGATCTCGACAACTGGATCATCCAGACGGGAAACGGATACTGGGGCTGGGGAAACGGTGAACTGGAGTTCTACTCCGAGGACAACGTCGAGATCTCCAACATCCCCGGCGAGCCAGGGAACACAGGTGTCCTCATCACAGCTCGGCAGGAGAGCGGACCCGGCATCGTCGACCAGTGGGGCAACGCGCTGGACTACACATCGGGCAAGCTTGTGTCGAAGTCGATGGTCAGCATCAAGTACGGCATGATCGAGGCACGCGTCCGCATCCCCGACATCGACCTCGGCGGGTGGCCGGCGGTCTGGCTTCTCGGGACGGCGAACTATGCGTGGCCGCGCTGCGGCGAGATTGACATGATGGAGATGGGGGCCAAGCAGTCGTTCCGTGATCTTCACGACACACACAACGGCGGCAACGGTCTGGACAACTCCACGGTCAACGAGTGCGTGGGCGCGAACGCGATCTTCTACTCGGACGCGGCCGTCAACCCGGGGAACCCATCCGGCGCTGCCAGTATCTCGTGGGACCCCGACGACATCTCCTGCCGTCCGTACTACAACTACGACCCCTCGCTGGTCGAGCGCTTCCTCGTCTACCGTCTCTACTGGGACGAGAACAGCCTGCGCCTGACCGTTGTTGATGACGGGGTCGAACACGACCTGTACGAGACCCCGTTCACCATCGATGAGGAATCCGACGAGTTCAGACATCCGTTCTACATGATCGTGAACCTCGCCATCGGCGGGGCCTTCACGGACGCCTACAACCTCGGAGACCCGGGGAGCGGTGCGCCGGTCTCGATGCCCTTCCCGGCGGAGATGCACGTCGACTACATTCGGGTCTACGAGTGGAACGGACAGGGCGAGGTCCACACCGGGCCGCCGCCGTTCGAGAGCGGCGTCTTCGGGATCTACACGGACGAGACACCTGTCACGGGCGAACTGGTCGCGGAGATCTCCTCTGAGATCTACGTGTGGGAAGGAACGCTCGTTGACGGCTCGATCCCGCCGTATGAGGGTGAGAACGTGCTGTCGTGGCAGTCGGCGGGGCTGGGATGGTTCGGCGCGGGCATCATGGCCATACAGCCCTTGAACCTCTTCAGCTTCGGCGATGGCGACCTGAAATTCCGGATCAAGATCCCTGCGCACATGACGTTCAAGATCGGCATCATCGACGCGTGGGGGAATCAGCAGTACGTCACGTTCCCGGCGCATCAGACGACGTACGGTCTCGTGCGGGACGGCGAGTGGGGGCAGGCGTCGATCCCGGTCAGCGACATCCGCGGAACGCTCATCGATCTTCGCATGCTGAGCTACGCCTTCGTCATCCTGGAGGAGAACGGAGTGGCGTGCGAGTTCGCGATCGACGACATCTACTGGGATGACGGTGGCACGGACGTTCCGGGCGCGGACGGCCCTGCGCCGGAGCGCAAGCTGCACCTGCTCCCGAACGCCCCGAACCCGTTCACGGCCACCACCGAGATTCGCTTCGAACTGCCGTCGGCGGGCGAGTACGAGATCCTCGTGTACGATGTTGCAGGTCGACGCGTTGCCGGGTCCAGCGGCGTCGGCGCTGCCGGCAGCAACACGGTTCGGTGGGACGGTCGCAGCGACGCGGGTGTCGAGGTCGCTGCCGGTGTCTACTACTATCAGCTCATGGTTGGTGGTGAGGCCGTCGAGCGGAAGATGGTTCTGGTCAAGTAGGAAAGCAGAACGGGCACGAGGCAGGCCACATTGGCGAAGTCGATCCAGCCTTCGCAGCTGGCGCGGGAGGCCGGTTGAATCCGCGGACGCCGCTGAGAATCCAAACACCATGAGGCAACTGCGAAGGACAGGAGGCGGATCGTGGCAAGACGAATCGCAGCGATCGTTATCCTGTTGGCCGTGGCGCTGCCGCTCACGGCGTGCGGAGAACAGGAGATGGAGATGGGAAGCGACGACCATCGCAGCGAGGCCGAGTACCGGGAACTGACCCCGGCGGAGGAGCGTGTCATCGTCCACAAGGGGACGGAGCGCCCGTTCAGCGGAGAGTATGACGACCACTTCGAGGCCGGCACGTATCACTGCAGGCGGTGCGACTCCGCCCTCTACCGGTCGGACGACAAGTTCGCGTCCGGATGCGGATGGCCGAGCTTCGACGACGAGATCGAGGGCGCAGTTCGCCGGGAGGTCGACGCGGACGGACGCAGGACCGAGATCCTCTGTGCCAACTGCGGAGCCCACCTCGGGCACGTGTTCGAGGGCGAGCAGCTCACGGAGAAGAACACCAGGCACTGCGTGAACTCCATTTCAATGGTGTTCAAGCCTGCAACTCAGGCAGGCGCGGCGGAGTCAGCGGTCGAGACGAGACTCGCGCACTTCGCCGGAGGGTGCTTCTGGGGTGTCGAGCACCTCTTCGAGCAGAAGGAGGGTGTCCTGTCAGCGGTCTCCGGCTACATGGGCGGTACAGCCGAAGAGCCGACCTACCAGCAGGTCCTCGGCGGACGGACCGGGCACCTTGAGGCGGTGCAGGTGGAGTATGACCCGTCGAAGGTAAGCTATGAGGAACTCGCCAGGTACTTCTTCGAGATTCACGACCCGACGCAGGCGAACGGACAGGGACCCGACATCGGAGCCCAGTATCTGTCGGCCGTGTTCTATGGGAGCGAGGAGGAGAAGGAGATCGCGGAGCGGCTCATAGGCATCCTCGAGGAGAAGGGCTACGACATCGCGACGATGCTCAAGCCCGCCGGGACCTTCTGGCCGGCTGAGGACTACCACCAGAACTACTACGAGCGGAAAGGCTCGCAGCCCTACTGCCACGCGTATGCGAAGCGGTTCTAGCTCCGGGCCGCTGTGAGATCAACAGAGGGGTCGCCGACTGGCGACCCCTCTGTTCATGTGTCCACGTAAGACGTCCGCCTGTCACCTCAGCAGCGCGACCTTCGAAAGCGCGACCGCGGAGCGTGTCGCGGCCCTGACGAAGTAGACCCCGGAAGCCGCGGGCAGTCCCGCATCGTTCCTGCCATCCCACATCAGCTCGGTCGTCCGAGCATCCAGCTCGCGAGCCGCAAGCGTCCGCACCAGCGCGCCGCGTGCGTCGTAGACCGCGATCTGTGCAGGGCCGGGCGCGGGAAGCGTGAGAGCGATCCTCGTGGATGTGGTGGTCGGGTTCGGGCTCACATGGAGGGCCAGACGCGACACCGGCTCATCCTCGATCCCCGTTTCGGGAACCTGCTGCTCGACCGTGTTCGTGAGGTCGTCCGAGAACCGGAAGAGCGCCGTCATCCACGTGTCGTCCGCCAGCGGTGGGATGCCCGCGTCGGTGACGTACGTCACGGGGGCCGTGTAGTCGAGTGTCTGTGGTCTGAGGTCGTAGGTTTCCGTCCCGTCGAAGACGATCTCCGAGAGGATCGGACAGTTTCCGTCCGCGTCCGTGTAGTCGATCTGGGCGGCAGCTGTCGGGCCGCTTCCGATGAATGCGTGGTTCGCGAGGTTGGGGAGCGTGTTGGCCCCCGGGGAGATGGAGAACTCCCGGAGCGAGCACCCGCCGCCCGGGGTGCGATCGGCCTCCACTGCACCGCCAAGCAGTGTGATGCGCTGTGTGAAGGCGGCGATCCCCAGCACCGGATCAGATGGGTCGTACCACGACATGAAGTCAGGGTCGGCCATGAGGTCCGCCAGCTGACAGGAGATCATGAGCGTGTTCGAGGCGGGATACTCCTGAATGGAGACCTCACCAAGCTTCACGAGGTCGCCCAGCCCCGTTCCCAGGATCTTGTAGAGGCCGGGGCTGACAATGCCGGCCTGCTCGTAGGTGTACATCAGCCCGAAGACCGGGTCCGGCTCGGGCTGCGACGGGTCAGCGATAGCGAGAAGGTACCCGTAGAACGTCAGCAACTGCGACACGGGGAAGCCCCCGCCCGCGTTGGTGAGTGACGCGAAGATCTCTGTGTCCGAGAAGCTGATGCTGTAGGCAACCAGGTCGAGGTTCGGCAGGCCGTAGAGGTCGTCGCCTTCCGGATCGGTGGCCACGTGCGTCAGGTCGTCCGGCGTCGGGGAGAGCCCGTTCGCGATGCGAACCGGCATGAGGTCGAAGTCGGCGCCATTCACATACCTGAACCCGTAGTAGCGGGGTGCCGCAACGGGTCCTGGGACGATGGCCTTGAGTGTCGACGGTCCGTCGGCCTCGGAAGACATAAGACCCTCCACGACCGCTGCGCCGTCGTCGTACAGCACGTAGTTCTCCTGACCCGCACCCGACGGGTTCTCCATCCTGACGAGCACCGTGTCGTCGGGGAGGGGCGCAGTGTGTCGGATATCGTTCCAGAAGTCGAAGCCGTACGCGGACACCGCGATGAGGATGACCAGCAGGGTCAGGAGCAGTCGTCGCATGAGAACCTCCTAGAATCGAACTCCGAGCGAGATGCTGTGGTTCTGGTTCTTGAGTGGAACGTACGGATTGTCGATGAACAGCTCATCGTCGCCGAACGGAACGTACGCATACGTCGGTACCATGAGCGTGCTCCAGCTCATGGAGAAGCGGTACTCGATCAACCAGGTCTGGTCCATCGATTCGAACTCGTATCCGAGCCCGTAGATGACCGAGAAGTCGAAGAGGTCCACCTCCGACATGTCGCTGTCGGCCGTGATCGGCACCGTCTCGACGCCGTCGGTGACCTCTCCGCGGAGCTCGTAGTGGTCGGCGATCTTCAGCGACATGGCCATACCTGCGAGCGAGTAGAAGCTCGCATCGTCAAGCCTGAGCCACACAAAGCGCGTCAGCGTCGGGATCTCGATGTAGTCCATCTCGTACGTGACATCAAGCGTCGTCGGGATGTCGAGGACGTCGACGCCGATCCTCTGGGACGAGCCCTTCTGTGCGTAGACGATCTCCTGCTGGAGTCCGAATCGCTCCGTGACCGGCCAGTAGACGAAGACCGCAGCCGTCAGACCCTCGCGCCACTCGCTCTGGACGTCGTACTCGGGGTCGCGCTCCTCGGTGCCCACGTGCTGCGCGAAGATGCCGCCTGCGCGGACGCCCCAGCTCAGCTCGGCGAAGCCGTCGCTCGATGCGGAGGTGGGAGAGGGCAGGGCAAGGCACAGCAGGAGAGCCAGCGCAGGGCCGGCCGCTGCGACGGCGCATCGTCGGGCAGAGGTCATCGTGACTCCGGTGTCGTGTCGCCGGTGCGGCGGGCCGGCAAGGATTGGTCAGCACCTTGAGTATAGCCGATTCGCCGTCGCGAACGCCAGCCCGAGTACCACGACCTCTCGGGGCTCGAGCGGGGACTTCAGCGTGCCGGGAGTCTGGGCGCTATCACCACATCCCATCCAGGAGGTGCCTCTGCAGTGGCGCTCGCGACTGCCTCCGGTCGTCCTGCCCGTTCTTCACACCGTCTCGCCGGATTCGTGGTCGCCCGTTGATCGGCTGACACGGAACTGCAAGACGAACGGAGCCCCGCCATTGGGCGGGGCTCCGGTTGCGATCGTGCTCACCACCGCTGGGGCCGTGCGTTCAGACCCGCGGGCGTTAGCGGTACAGCGCCTTGATCGAACTCCAGGTCGCCGTCTCGACCGGTGCGGCGTTGTCGATCCAGATGTACATCCCGAAGTTCCAGGTGTGGAGCGTGCCGGGGCAGTCGACGGTGAAGGACCCGTTGTAGCTCCCGGTCCCGGCGTATCCGTCATAGATGCCGGTGCCTTCGCGGATGATCACGATGCACCCGCTGAAGCTCCCCTGACAGAACTCACCGTCGTCGAGCACCCCGTCGTTGTCGTCATCGGTGACCAGCATCTGAATCGTACAGACGCCCGTCATCGTGCCGCCGAACGTGTTGTCGACGATGTCCAGGGTGTTCTGCTCGGGCAGACCGTGATTGACGTCGATGTAGCCGATCCAGTAGCCCGGCGTGCCAGGCGTGTAGTTGTCGGCGAAGAAGGTCTCCCAGATGTACTGTGTACGGACAGCAGGGGTGGAGGTGTCAGGCCATGACGCGTCGGGGACCGCGATCGTCCAGGAGCCGTCCGTGATGTCACCACCCGGGTCCATCGCGCCAGTGAAGGTAGGGGGGCTGTCGGCGATGAGGTCGCCCGTGCCGGCGCCAAAGAACCAGACGAAGATCTCCTCGGCGGGCGCAGCGGCGGCCAGAACGATGACCAGTGCAAGCGCTAGCAGCATACGCATCTGCGACTCTCCTCTCTTGCCCGGAGGCAGATGAGGGCCAATGTCGTCAGAACACCATAGCTGACTGGGCTCGCATCCTCAGCAGTGTGGCCAGTATAGCTTGTGTGACTGTATATGTCAAGTATTCTCTGCGATGCGCCCATCCACGAGGTGGATGGAGCGGTCCGCCAGGGCGCCGAGCTTCTCGTCGTGGGTCGTCGCGACGACCGTCAGGCCGTCCCGGGTGTTGAGCTCCCGGAGCAGGTCGAAGACCTCGGCCGAGTTCCTCGAGTCGAGGTTGCCCGTTGGCTCATCGGCCAGGAGCAGCTCCGTGGACATCGTCAGTGCCCGCGCGATGGCGACCCGCTGACGCTCGCCGCCGGAGAGCTCCTTCGGGAGATGCTCTGCCCTCCGTTCGAGACCGACTCGGACGAGGTGCGCCATCGCCGCCCTCTCGTCGATCGGACGACGCGCGAACGACGCAGGAAGCCTGACGTTCTCGAGCGCCGTCAACTCGGGGAGGAGGAGGAAGTCCTGGAACACGAACCCGATCCTCCCGCGGCGGAGTGTGACCAGGTCGCGCTCCTGTGATGTGGAGATCTCGCGTCCGAGCACGGTGAGACTGCCGCCGGTGATCGTCTCGAGGCCGCCGAGCAGATCGAGAAGCGTCGTCTTGCCCGAGCCGGACGGTCCCATGATCGTGACGAACTCGCCGCGCGCGATGTCGAGGTCGACGCCGTCGACCGCGCGGACGTCCTCTGCGGGGAGCGAGAAGACCTTTGTGAGACCGCGCGCCGAGATGGCAAGCTCCCCGAGGCGCGCACGGTCTGCCGACCGTGCATCGCGCTGCGTGGCGTTCGCTGGTGACTGGATGTTGAGGTTCATCATCACTCTCCGCTCCGGATGGCTTCGACCGGCTTCATGGACGCGGCTCGCGCCGCCGGGTAGAGACAGGCCACGAACCCGGTCGCCACGGCCCCGACCAGCGCCAGAACGATGAGCGGGAACGAGACCGCGATGAGGCGACCACTCGGCGCGTAGGGGAGGATGCTGCGCACGATCCGCTCCGCGACGCCACCGCCGACGACCGCCAGGAGCGCCCCGGCGAGTCCGCCGAAGAGGCAGACGAGCGTGGTCTCGGCCCAGACGACTCGGAAGACGTCGCCCTTCGACGCTCCCATGGCCTTCATGACCCCGATCTGCTTGGTCCGCTCGAAGACCGACACGAGGATCGTGTTCATCACACCGATGATGGCGACCACGATCGCGATGGCCGCGATCGAGCTGGCGAGCACGCGCGCGGACGCGATCAGATTGAGGATGGTCCCCTTGACCTGCGCCATGCTCACGACCTGGATGCCGGGTTCGTCGTAGAGGTCCTCCTCGAACTGCGAGAGGTCGGTGATGTCATTGAGCCGGATCCCGATCCCGCTGATCTTCTCGGGCAGGTCGAACGTTTGCTGCGCCGTCGCGAGCGGGAGGAAGACGGCGCCGTCGTCCTGCGTGCCCGTTCGCTCGAAGACGCCGACCACGGTCAGGATCTCCTCGATGCCGGGGACGAACACCCGGTCGCCGACCGCGCGCTGCTCGAGCTCGGCCGCCTCGTATCCGAGAATGACCTCGTCGGCGTCACCGCTCGTGAACCAGCCGCCCGACCGGTACTCGAGCCAGGGCTTGAGTTCGGCGTAGGCATCCGTGATCCCGATGAACATCATCACGCTGCCGTCGTTGAACGTCGTCGTGACGAGCTGCGGCGCGATCTGCCGGATGCGAGGGTCGACCACGATCCGGTCGTAGACCTCCTCCTCCATGTAGCGGAGCCCGCCGCCGCCCTTGAGCATGAGGGTCGCGGCCTCGTACGGACACCCCTTCGCCGTGACGAGGACCTGGTAGCCCATCCGGTCGATGTCCGTCCGGAGCGCCTCCTGATACCCGGCGTCGAACGCCAGGAGGCTCACGAGGACGGCGACGGCGATCCCGACACCGCCGATCGTCAGCACGGAGCGGATCTTCCTCCGCCAGAGGATCCTGAGTGCGAGCTGGAAGACGTTCATCGGAGTTCGACCCCGCTTCCAAGAACCATCGTCCGCGATTCGGTGATTCGGACCGGACCCTCCACGATCACCGGGCTTCCGATGCGCTGAGGGATCGCGATGCCGTGGGGGGCCAGGTCGACCCAGATGACCGCCCCGTCGTCATCAAGCGTGAACCAGCACCCGGACGGGCACTCCGACTGGATGACGCCCTCGATGCGCACGACCGTGCCATCGAGAGCCTGTGGATCGGACAGGATGTCGGCGACGGGCGTGCGCTCGGTCAGCGAGATCGCCTCGCCGTACTGCTCCGCGCCACCGCCGCCGCATCCTGCGAGGGTCGCCAGGAACGCCAGAGCCGCGCCGGCGAGAAGCATCGTTCTGAGGGCCTTCATCGTGTGCCTCCTTCGCTGTCAGGTGTCTCGTCGGTCTCGATGGAGAAGAACTCGTGCAAGAGGATCAGGTTCTTCGTGAGACCGCGCACGGTCGCCTCGAAGTCCTCCCGACTCTCTTCACTCGGGTCCTTGATGATCGCGAGCCGGTCCGGAAGCTCGGCATCCCCTCCCGGGACGGCCGCGTTGAGCACCAGCAGATCGTCAAGCGTGAGTCCGACGAACCCGGACGTGAAGTCCTCGTTCCGGAACCGTCCCGATTCCGGAGACGAGAGCCGCTGGTAGTAGAATGCCTTGATCACGCCGGTCATGTCGGTCGCGAGGATGAGCTGCATCCCGCCGTACATGCCCTTCTGGTTGACGCCATGGATGCGTCCGATGGGATCCGTCCCCGTCAGGACCGTGTAGTAGGCGTATGGAACGTCCAGCGACTCGAAGACGTCGTCGAGTTCATCGCCAAGCGCCACCTCGACCCGGGCCGCGAGCGTGTCGCCGCCGCGTTCCTCGATGCTGACGAACTCCGTCCGGTACGATGTCGCGGTGGGGAAGAGGCGGATGACGTCGCGGTCGGGGTCGTTGAGCGAACAGCCGACGGCCGCCCGCGCCGGCGCGGCCGCGATGATCACGACCGCGAGGAACGTGACCGCGAGCATCAGACCCGCCACGGCCAGTCGGCCCGGCACGCGCCGTTCGCCACGTGTCTTCGTCGATACCTTCACGTCATCACCCTCCGTAGTAGTAGAGCTGGATCGTCGCCTGTGTCTCGTCCTGGCCATCTCGACCGACCACCGTGAGCGCGCCGCGGAGCGTGAGCGCGTCCGTCAGGAGATACGACGCTCCCGCGTGGGCCGCTGTGATCGTCCCGCCTGACGAGTCGAGGTCGTTGTCCCAGGCGCGGAGCTGGAGCTCGATCGTGAGACGCTGCGCGGACGGCGGCACGTAGTCGACCTCGGCCAGAAGCCCCCCGACCGGCGAGGCGTTGTCACGCCCGACGCTCGCCTCAGCGAGGAGCGTGAACGAGCCCGCGAGCCGCTCCAGCGCGGCGCCCACGCGGGTTCTCGTCGTGGTGCCGTCCGTGTAGTCGGGGAGCGGCAGGGTCCGCATCTGACCACCCGTGCGAACCTCGCCGTGGAGGACCGAGAGCGCATAGCGCGTCTCCATGCCCGACGGACTCCACGTCTGGGCCGAGACGAGATACGACCCGTCACCCGGGGCGGGAGCCATCCCGGTGCCCGTCTGCAGCGCGACGTCGAGGTCGAGCGGACCCGCGGTGCCCGAGTACCCAATGCCCCAGTCCTTCTTGAACCCGACGTCGAGCGGAGCCAGCGTCTGAACGAGCGTCCCGTGCGTGTCGCGGACCGGCTCCAGGCCGTGCGCCTGCGTGAAGTGACCGAAGCGGAGCTTCCTGCCGAGCCCGAGCCGGTACTCGAGCCACGCGTTGTGCACCTCGAACGCGAAGGCGTCGTCGCCCTCCTGTCGCGAGTCGTAGCTGAGTCTGAGCTGCACGTCGGTCGTCGCGTAGTCCCCGCGGTCCCCGGAGAGTTTCGCGAAGTACTCGAACCCGGCGGCGCACTTCTGCGAGCCCTGGAGTCCGGACACGGAGTCGTCCCGGTTGGAGTATCCCGCCACGAGACTCAGCTCGACGGCTGTCCTTGCCGCGACCCTCGCTGCGGTCGGGACCGGGGAGAGGAACGTCACGAGGAGGGTCGTGAGGACCGCCGCACCCATGGCTCGCCCGTGCATGATCACCGTCATCACCTACCGCTTGAGGTAGCGTTCCATCACCGTCATCAGCTCATCAGTCTTTGCCCGGGCCTTGTCGGGCGAGCCGGACTCCATCGCATCCACGACGCAGTGATCCACGTGGTTCCTCAACACGCGCAGCCCGACGGCCCGAAGCGCCGACTGCGCCGCCTGGATCTGCGTGATGATGTCGATGCAGTACTCGCCGTCCTCGATCATCCGCTGGATGCCGCGGATCTGGCCCTCGATTCGTGCCAGCCGTTTCAGGTTCTCATCGTGTCGCGTCGAGTGACCCTTCATGAGACCTCCTTCTTGCCCCTCGTACCTACCACTATATACCCCCTAGGGGTATATAGCAAGCCCCGGCTCCGCACCGACGTGCATGCCTCGGAGCCCCGACGTACGCCGCTTTCTTGACGAGCGGCGAGTCTGTGCTCTAGGATGGCGCGTCAGCCGGCTCGATCGTCCGTCCGACCGGCACCGCAGCATACCAACGAGGGAGGAATATGCGATCACGGTCGGCCATTGCAGTGGTGCTCGCAGTCGCAGCGATGCTGCTGTCCATCTGTTCGTGCGCTCCCACCCCCTCGGGTCCACCCAACATCGTGCTCATCGTCATCGACACGCTCCGACCGGATCATCTGCCGTTCCATGGCTACGAGCGGGACACGGCTCCATACTTGAGCACGCTTGCCGGTCAGGGCGTCGTCTTCGAGCAGGTCCACTCAACCTCCTCGTGGACCGCTCCGGCGACCGCGTCGCTGCTGACCTCGCTCCATCCCGTGCAGCACGGCGTCCACTCGGGACTCGTCGCGGTGCGGGCGCTGCAGCAGTCCGACCCGACCATCACGCTGAACCGGATCCCGGCTGATGTCGCTACCGTCGCAGAGATCCTCGAGGAGGGCGGGTACAGCACGTGGGGCGCCGCCGACAATCTCAACATCTGCGCCGACCTCGGCTTCGACCAGGGCTTCCAGCACTTCCGCATGACGAGCGACGAAGGCGCGGCGACCGTCAACGCCACCGTGCGTGGCTGGTCGCATCGTCTCGTCGAGGAGCCGCCGTACTTCCTGTACGTGCACTACATGGACCCGCACCGGCCGTACCAGAAGCGCGCGCCATGGTATGCACCGATGGAGGGTGAGCTCCTCGACTCGATCTCGGCCTACGACAGCGAGATCAGCTACGTGGACCAGAAGATCGAGGAGATGCACTCGCTGCTCGACTGGGATCAGAACACGATCGTCATCGTGACCTCCGATCACGGCGAGGAGTTCCTTGACCACGGGGGATGGGACCACGGCCGCACGCTCTACGCCGAGGTCGTCGACATCCCCCTGCTCGTGTGGATGTCGCCGGATCTCCGCAGCGGTGACGGCATGGAGCCCGACGACCGAAGCGGACGACGGATCGAGGATCCCGTCTCCATCCTCGATGTGCTCCCGACCATCCGGGAGGCGGCCGGGCTTCCGCCCGGCGCGGTCGAGCAGGGGGCGAGTCTGCTGCCGGCGATCGAGGGGCGGTCCGCTGTGCCGACCGGCCGAGTGTTCCACGCCGATCTCAGGAGCCCACCGTGGTTCGGGAGCCGCACACTGCACTCGGTGACCCGCGACGGACAGAAGTACATCCTCACACTCCCGGACGCCGAGGAGCTCTACGACCTCACCCTCGACCCGCGGGAACGCGAGTCGCTGATGACGACGCGCCGCGACGCCGCTGCCGCGTTCCGTGGCGAGATCGCGGAGTTCCTCGAAGGCGTCGAGCGCTATGCCGACGGGCCGGTCGACATCACGCTTGACGAAGCGACCCTGGAGCAGCTCGAGTCTCTCGGGTACATGCAGTAGGAGGGACCGTGAACGGAAGCCTCCCGGCGCGACCGATGACACCACCGAGACACCGAGGATTCATCGGGCTCCTCTCGTGCCTCGTTCCATCGCACGTCGTCGCGTCGCGTCTCGCCGCGGCGTGCCTTCTGATCGCACTGCTTCTCGCCTCCGCGACGTGCTCGCAGCCGGCGCCTGAGATCCGCGGGGCGTCACACGTCGTCTTCATCTCGCTCGACACGGCCCGTCCCGATCACTTCGGTTTCATGGGAAGCGAGACCGTGCGGACCCCGCGCCTCGATGCGTTCGCCTCCGAGTCGATCGTGTTCGATGACTACATGACGGTCGTCCCCACGACGCTCGCATCTCACACCACTCTCATGACGGGGAAGTACCCGTATCACCACGGGACGCCCAGGAACGGGTTCCTGGTCAACCAGAAGAACCAGATGCTTGCGGAGACGCTTCGCGAGGCGTCGTTCCACACCGCCGGGTTCGCCGGCTCGTTCGCGCTCGAGAGCCGGTTCGGGTTCTCTCAGGGGTTCGACCACTACGACGAGGACTTCGGTGTCCTTGTCACGCCGGGTGGAGCCGACCAGAACCAGCGATTGGCTTCACAGGTGACTGACGCGGCGCTTGCGTACCTCGACGAGACCGGCGTCCCGGAACACCTGTTTCTCTTCGCCCACTATTTCGACCCGCACGCCCCGTACACCGCGCCGCATCCGTACGACACGATGTACGATCCCGCCGGATGGAGCGGCATTCCCTCCATATCGGCCGTGAAACGGCATCCGCGGTTCTCGGCCGCGGAGCGAGAGGAGTTCGCGCGGCGTCTCGAACTCCAGTACGCCTCCGAGATCTCCTACACCGACGAGCACGTCGGTCGGCTGCTCGATGGTCTTGCCGTGCGCGGCATCCTCGACGACGCCATCGTCGTCGTGACCTCGGATCACGGCGAGTGCATGTGGGAACACGGGGAGGAGTTCGACCACGGCAGGACCGTCTATCAGGCGACGATGCACGCGCTCTGCGTCGTGCGGCTTCCCGGCGCGGAGCATGCCGGGACACGCGTCGATGCCGTTGTCGCGAGCATAGATGTGCTTCCGACCGTGCTCGAGTTTCTTGGGCTCGATGCTCCGGTGGACATCGACGGCGAGGCGCTGAAGCTGACGCGCACGGCCCTGGAGTCGCAGGACTCGCTGGTCCGCTTCGGCGAGGCGACGAAGCCGGGTACTGATGTCGAGACCGACGAGAGATGGTACAATCTGCGCAAGTCACGGTGTGTCCGCGACGGGAGATACAAGTACATCGAGACGCCGTATGTCTGGACATCCGAGCTGTACGATCTTGCAAGCGACACCGACGAGATCGTCGACCTGCTCTCCGCAGAGGGCGCGGGGAGAGCTGAGGCTGATCCTGCGGCCGGACCAGGACCGTCGAGAAGCGAACTCGAGAGCCTCCATCTTCGGCTCGCGCGCGCTCTCTCTACCTGGACGGACTTGGCCGATCCGCTGCCGTCGCGCTTCGACTCATCCCAGAGGGACGAGACCGTTGAGCGGCTGAGGAGTCTCGGGTACCTGCAGTAGAAAGGACGGAGCGCGGCGATGAGAGGAACCGGACATCTCGACGGCAACAGCCTCCGTGACCAGTACGCGGCGTTCCTCAATGCATGTCCCGGCTACGCGGCGACGCTTCCTCTCGATACGGTGCGGGCCACCGAGTTCTCCCGGCTTGACCGTCTCGGCCACGTCTATCTGGACTACACCGGTGGCGGACTCTACGCGGAGTCACAGATTCGGGACCAGATGTCGTTCCTGCTCGCCGCGGTTCTCGGGAACCCCCACTCGTCCAACCCGACGTCCTCGACCAGCGACGAACTCGTCGAGCGCTGCCGCAGTCGCATTCTCAGGTTCTTCAACGCGCCGGAGGACGACTACGTTGCCATCTTCACGGGCAACGCCAGCCAGGCGCTCAAACTCGTGGGGGAGGCGTATCCGTTCTCCCCGGACGGCCATCTGCTGCTCACGTTCGACAACCACAACTCGGCCAACGGTCTGAGGGAGTACGCGCGCCAGAAGGGGACGACGACCTGCTACCTCCCGATCGTCCCTCCCGATCTGAGGATCGCCGACGGCGCGATCACATCGTGCATGTGTCAGCGTGCCGGCGACCACGACAAGCTCTTCGTCTACCCGGCACAGTCCAACTTCTCAGGTGTTCAGCACCCGCTCGAGTGGGTGGATCTCGCGCACGAACGGGGCTGGGACGTCGTGCTCGACGCGGCGGCGTTCGTGCCGACGAACCGGCTCGACATCGCACGGTGGAAACCGGAGTACGTGCCGGTCTCGTTCTACAAGATGTTCGGGTATCCGACCGGCATCGGCGCGCTCATTGCGCGGCGCGACGCGCTGGAGAAGCTCAGGCGTCCGTGGTTCGCCGGAGGCACGATCACCGTTGCCTCGGTCCAGGCCGATCAGTACTTCCTGCACACAGGCCCGGCGGGTTTCGAGGACGGCACGCTCAACTACGCGTGTCTCCCCGCGGTCGAGCGGGGTCTCGACTTCCTGGACTCCGTGGGGATGGAGACGATCCACGAGCGGGTCTCGTGTCTCAGCGGGTGGCTCCTCGACGAGATGACGGCGCTTTCGCACGGCAACGGTGCGGCGCTGGTGAGGATCTACGGTCCGACCGACAACGAGTGCCGCGGTGGAACGATCGCTTTCAACGTCTACGATCCAGCCGGCGACGCCATCGATCACCTCGAGGTCGAGCGGCGGGCGAACGCGTGGAATATCTCGCTTCGCACCGGGTGTTTCTGCAACCCCGGGGCGGGGGAGATGGCGCTCGGGATCACGAAGGACGAGATCGTCACGTGCTTCACACAGGCCGACTCGCGCATGACCTTCAACGAGTTCCGGCAGTGCATCGATGAGAAGAGCACTGGGGCGGTTCGCATCTCGCTGGGCGTCGCGTCGAACTTCGCGGATGTAGCAGCCTTCATCCAGTTCATGGCGAGCTTCCGGGAGCCCTAGGGTCCACGGCCTCCATTTGGTTCGCCCGCCGATGTGTCGACGCCCGCCGATCTCCCGGCGGGCGTCGTCCGTTCTGCTGCGGTTCCGTCGTGGTCGTCGGGTGGGGCATTGCCGAGCGGCCATCGCTCCGTCCATCCGCAGACCGGTCTTCGATCCGGTCACTTCACGAGGCTGACCTTCGCCGTCTCCCGTTCGCCGTCCGCATCGAGCAGCAGGAAGTAGACTCCGCTGCCGAGCGGCCGTCCGTCCTGTCCGCAGCCGTCCCACGCGACTGTGTGACTGCCCGCGATGCGCCGCGAGTCCGTCAGCGTACGGACCTGCCGCCCTGCGATGTCGTGGACCGTGAGACGAACAGAGGCGGTGCGTGTCAGCGTGAAGTGCACGGTTGTGACCGGGTTGAACGGGTTCGGGCTGCCGCCGAGCTCCGCGATGGTCTTCTCGGACGCAAGAGGTTGCTCAACACCGGTGACCTGGTCGAGGTCGATCGAATGCATCGACCGGCCGTGCGTGCCGGCGACCAGAATCCGCGTCGGCTGGTGGATCTTGATATCGTAGACCGGGACCGGCGGGAGACCCGAGCCGAGGATGTCCCAGGTCTGACCCTCGTCGCGCGAATAGTAGCAGCCGAGGTCCGTTCCCACGTAGAGGAACTCAGGCATATCCGGATCGATCGCGATCACGGTCACGGGCGCGTCCGGCAACCCGTCGTCGATGGCCGTCCATGTTGCGCCCGCATCGTCGGTCCGGTAGACACGAGCGATCTGTTCGTCCCAGCGCATCCCCGAGAAGGTCACGTAGACGATGGAGCAGTTCGTCGGGTGGATCGCCACGCGCGTCACCCAGCGGTTCGGCAGCGAGCCACTGACCTTCGTCCAGTTCGTGCCGCCGTTGTCGGTCATCCAGACGTTCGAATCGTCGGTGCCTGCCCAGATCACGTTCGGGTTTGACGGCGCGACGGCGATCGTCGTGACCGTCCCGTAGCTCGCGCCGGGCGAAGCGTCCGTGAGGTCTCCGCTGATGGGATCCCACGAGTCGGCGCCGTTGGTCGTGCGGTAGACCCGATAGGTGCCGAGGTAGAGCGTCTCGTTGTCGCTCGGGTCCATCACCACCGGCATCGACCAGTTCGTCCGCTCGTCCTCGACACCCGAGAGTCCCCAGGACCAGTTGGAGCCGAAGTCCGTCGACTTGTAGAGGTTGCCCCACTGGTACTCAGCGTAGATGACGTCCGAATCGGTCGGGTCGACGAGCGTGTAGAAGCCGTCGCCGCCGAAGATCCGCTCCCAGTCGTCTATCCCGCCCGTGGCCGTCCGGAGCGTTCCGTTGTCCTGCGTCCCGCCGTAGAGCCGGGACGGCTCGAGGTAGTCGATCCCGATCGCGTAGAACTGGTTCGTCGGCTGGTCGTAGAGCTTCGACCACGTGGTGCCCGAGTTGCTCGAGAAGTAGATGCCGCCGTCGTTGCCCTCGTAGATGTGGGAGGGGTTCGAGGGGTCGAAGACCATCGCGTGGTGGTCGACGTGGTTCGACGGGCCGACCTCGGTCCAGCTGCTGCCGCCGTTGGTCGACCGGTAGAACGGCACGCCCATCGCGAACACGCGGTCCGGGTTCGTCGGGTCGACCCGGATCTGACCGAAGTACCAGCCGAAGGAACTGGTGAGGCTTGAGAGCGCGCCGTCGTTCGTCTGCGACCAGCTCGCCCCGTAGTCGGTGCTCTTGTAGACCCCCATGAAGTAGCCGGGGTGATCGCAGTACATCGCGTAGACGACGCTGGGGTCGGACTCGCAGACGCTCACGCCGATCCGGCCGACGTCGGCGCCAGACGGGAGACCGTTGGTCAGCTCGACCCACGTGTCACCACCGTCGGTCGACTTGTGGAGGCCGCTTGTCCAGCCACCCGACCGCCTCGAGTTGAGCCGCCGCACGCGTTCCCACATCGCGGCGTAGAGTGTGTCCGGGCGTGCCGGATCGTACGCGAGGTCGATGGCGGCCGTCGAGTCGGAGACCGAGAGCACCTGCTCCCACGACGCGCCTCCGTCCTCCGTCCGGTAGACGCCGCGGTCCGGGCTCGTGCCGAAGAGCACTCCGGCCGCCGCCACCCAGATGCGGTCGGCATCGTGCGGGTCGACGAGGACGCGGCCGATGTAGCGGGTCTCGTCCAGGCCCAGGTGCTCCCAGGTCGCGCCCGCGTCGGTCGACCGGAAGACGCCCATGCCCGACCAGCTGAAGCTGGAGGAGTTCGCCTCGCCGGTGCCGACGTAGACGGTGCTGGGGTTCTGCGGGTCGAGCGCGATGGCGCCGACCGACTGGACCGGCTGGTCGTCGAAGATGGGGTCCCAGGTTGCGCCGGCGTCCGTGGACTTGAAGACGCCGCCACTCGCCATCGCGGCGTAGACGATGTTCGGGTTCGTCGGGTGGATGGCAAGGTCGGTCACGCGGGCGCCGATGTTGGACGGTCCGCGCTCCTGCCAAGCTGCGCGAGTCTCGTTCCGGTCACGGAGTCTGCGCGCCTGGGCGTCGAGGGTCGCCTCGCGGATCTCGTCGTGGTTGAGGCGGTCGTACGGATAGGCCCGCTGCGCGATCGCCCAGTCGTTGGGGAAGCAGCCGGGCTCGTAGAGCCGTCCCTCGGCCGCCATGTCCGCCTTCATCTGACTCTTCTCCGCCTTGATCCGCGCGGCGATCTCCTCCGCCGTGTACGTCTCAGCCGAGGGTGGCAGGTCAGGTCGCTGTGTCACCCCGATGACGACGGCCGCAAGGACAACGATGATGGTGGTGACGATCCCGATTCTCGGCATGGATGGCGCTCCCGTTGGATGGTCGTTCGGGCCGGGGGCGGCCGGTGTGTGCCGCTCGCCCCGCCGTCGGTCGTTCGTGCATATCATACTCATTCTAGCAGGAATCGTGCGCGTCGAGAACCGCGTGGCGGAGAGACCCGTTGGTGGCGGCGGCTGGCCGTCAGTCTTCTTGAGCTACCGCGAAATCTGTGCTATAATCGTACGAGGAGTATGAAGTTACAGCACTGCAGCCCGGCGCGAGCCGGGAAGGGGGGACGATGCGAATCCTGTTCGCGGTGACCGCGCTCATGCTGATGGTCGCGACGGTGGCCGGGGCTTCGAGCCTCGAGCTGGTTGCAAATGGTGACTTCGAGCTCCCGCAGACGACGGGCTGGAGCCAGAACATCGCCGGAAGCTCGCTCTTCATCACGCGGTCGACGACGTATGATCCGGACGCCGACTACGAGGTCAAGACATCGAGCTCCAACGGACACGGCAACGCCCGACTCTGGCAGCAGGTCACCATCCCCTCGACAGACGTCTACATCGGCGCGCGCCTCAAGGGACTGGCGTACGATGGCGGCGGCGCCTGGTGCGCGTCGGGTCTCATCCTGACCTACCTCGACGTCAACGGCGCCCCCCTCGGCAAGACCGCGATCGCGGCAACCAGCAGCATCTGTCCCTGGACCGAGGACGACACATTCCACATCATCCCCTTGACGACCAGCTGGGTCGACTACGGGTTCATGCTCGACGACGAGCTCGCCAACCTCCCGGGGATCGATCCCGACGACGTCCGCGAGCTGGAGGTGATGCTGCTCACAACAGCATCCAACTGCTGAGGCGGCACCGCAACGGCGGAGGTCTCCGCCGACGACATCAAGGTCTCCTTCATCAGCAGCACTCCGTACATCGCATTCGTCGATCACACGATCACCGATCCGACCGGGAACGGCGACGGGTTCCTCGACGCCGGAGAGACGGCCGATGTGACCGTCACGCTCCGAAACTACGGCGAAGCGGCGACAGACGTCGAGGTCACTGCATCGAGCTCCGACCCATACATCACCCTCACGCAGGACACGGCGTCGTACGGCGATCTTGCGACGGGTGCGACCGGCGTCAACGCGGCCGAACCGTTCGTGGTAACAGCGGCGGCGGGGGCGCCTCCGGGGCATCTGGCGGAGTTCACGCTGACCGCGACCGACGCGGATGGTGTCACGGTCTCGACCTTCGACATCCCGATCGGGAAGTTCCACTACCTGGTCTGGGATCCGTCTCCTGACACTTCGAGCGGTCCGACCATCGCGTCGCTGCTCGGTGGGATGGGATTCAGCGGGGCGTACGTCCAGCAGCTCCCCGTCGACCGGCTGGACCACTACCAGACGCTGTGGGTGTCACTCGGCATCTACTCGAACAACTTCGTCATCGGCGCCAACTCGCCGGAGGCCGTCGCCATCATCAGCTACCTCAACAACGGCGGGTGCGTCTACCTCGAGGGTGGCGACACGTGGTACTACGACCCGCAGGTCGGTGGTCACGACTTCAAGACCGCCTTCGGAATCTCGGCGATCCAGGACGGGACCAACGACTGCGGACCGGTCAACGGCAAGGACGGCACGTTCACCAAGGGGATGCACTTCAGCTACTCCGGAGAGAACGAGTGGATCGACCACATCGCGCCGTCGGCGGCCAACGCGCTGCTCATCCTGGAGAACGGAAGCCCCGTCTATGGTATCGGCGTGTCCTACGATCCCGGTCCCTACCGGACCGTCGGCACGTCGTTCGAGCTCGGTGGTCTCCATGACGGAATGCTACCCTCCACTCGAGCTTACCTGACGCTGTCGATCATGGACTTCTTCCTACCGTCGATGACCGGAGTGGAGGAGCAGCCCGTGGCGTACGAGGGCGTCAGACTCGCGGCGCAGCCGAACCCGTTCAACCCCACGACCTCGATCTCGTTCATGAATCCGGACGAGGGGCGGATCCGCCTGGCCATCTACGATGTGTCCGGACGGCTTGTTCGCATCCTCGCAGACGGCGAACTCCCGGCGGGCAGAGCGCATGTGAGCTGGGACGGTCGCGACGACGAGGGGCGGTCGCTCGCCAGCGGTGTCTACTTCGCGCGACTCACCGGTCGAGCCGGGGAGCGGTCCCTCTCGGGCATGGGGAAACTGGTCTTGCTGAAGTAGTCGCCTGGTCGCTTGCGGGCTGCGCGGTCTGCTGCGCGACGTGATGACCAGAGAGTGGTACGAGCGGAGCCGGCTTCGGGCGGCTCCGCTCGTTGTGACGATGCAGAGCGGGCCGTTTCTTGACTGCGTCGGCGAATTGTGGTATTCTGGAAGAAGAGAGCCACTGACGATCTGTCCGTGACGAGGGAAGGAGTCCATCGTGCGACGGAGACGTATCCATGTGGGACCCGTTCTCGCGGCGGCGCTCGTGGTGCTGATGGCCACGGCCGCTGCCTCCGACTTCTACGACTATACAGAGGATTTCCTGTCGCTCGAGTACTGCGATGTCGAGGCGACCACGGCGATGTGGGATACGGCATCCGGGGTGGTGACGCTACCGCAGTTCGAGAAGCGTCTGGTGGGCGAAGCCGAGGTCTCGGGGAGTACGCTGGATGTGGCGGTGTCGGGCGACCTCGCCCTCCTTGCCTGTGATGTGGCGGGCTTGCTCGTTGCCGATGTCACCGATGTGACCGCACCCGTCATCCTGGGTTACTGCAACACACCGGGCAACGCGCGCGACGTCGCCTTTCACGGCGACCACGCACTCGTGGCAGACCGATCGGGCGGGCTCATCATCGTCGACATCAGCAATCCGCTTCTCCCGGACATCGCCGGATCGGTCGCGCTGACCGATGCGGCGATCGGCGTCGACGTTGCGGGAGACCACGCCTACGTTGCCGCGAGTTCGGCGGGACTCGTGGCGGTCAGTATCGCTGACCCGACGGCGCCCTTCGTTGTGTCGTCCAAGACGTTCGGTAGCGACGCCGTGAGGGTCGATGTCGAGGGCGATCTTGCGTACGTGGCCGCTGAAACAGGGGGGCTGCGGATCGTGGACGTCAGCGATCCCACGAGCCTTGTGGAAGTGGGTGGCGTGAGCTGCGGCGGAGGTGTGAAGGACGTTGCTGTCGATGGCGACCGGGCGTACTGCATCGGGTTCAAGGCGGACTGGCCGCCACCGAACGAGGCCTTCCTCAAGGTCATCGATGTGTCCGATCCGGCGATGCCGTTCATCATCGGCGACGTCAACGACTACAGCCAGCCGTACGACATCGCCATAGACGGCAACACGGCCTATGTGGCTGACGGACACTACGGCGTGCGCGAGTTCGACATCACCGATCCATCGCTCCCCACGCTTGTCGATGAGCTCCCGGTCTCCACCTGGGCGTGGGGCATCGCCGTGGACGGGAGCCACGCCTTCGTCGCCGATCTCTGGTCCGGCCTGACGGTCGTACGGATCGGGTCGGCGGTTGCGCCGGAGTTGGTGTCGTCCGTCGCGGTTCCGGGCAACTCGTACGGCATTTCGATCTCCGGCAACTTCGCATACATCGGTGCTCAGAACTCCGGCGTGCAGGTCATCGATATCAGGAACCCGCTGAACCCGGTCATTATCGGTGTGGCCTCGACGCCCGGCCGCTCCTACGGGCTCCGCGCCATCGGTGATCTGCTCTACGTCGCCGACGGTGGCTTCGGTCTCCGCGTGTTCGACATCGCCGACCCGACGATGCCCGTCGAGATCGGTGGATACAACACGGCCGGGTTCGCGTATGACGTGGCCGTGGCGGGTGATGTGGCGTACGTCGCCGACGGGAACGCGGGTCTTCTGGCAATGGACATCTCGGATCCATCGCTGCCGACGCCCCTCGATGCACTCGACACGCCGGGCACGACATACAGCGTGGACGTCTCCGGTGACCTCGCGTTTGCCGGTGACCGCTACTCGGGTCTCCAGATCTTCGACGTCAGCCGGCCGGAGAGTCTTGCGCTTCTCGGAACGAGTACCGCCGCCGGCGACGCGCGCGGCATCGACGTCGCGGGGGATCTTGTCGCCGTCTCGGACGCGACCGGCGGGATCGCGCTCGTCGATGTTTCGGATCCGACCAGTCCGTTCGAGCTTTCCAAGTGGACCGGCGCAGCGGCGGCGTACGACGTCACGCTTCGCGGCGACTGGGCCTACGTCTCACTCGGCGTCCAGGGCTACCGTGTCGTCGACATCTCCGACCCGACCCTTATCCAGTTCGGAGGCGGAGTCGATGTCGACGACTGGGCGTATGCCAGCAGCATCGTCGGCGACCACGCGTTCCTCTGCGACGACTCCCAGGGGCTCAAGGTGTATGAGATCAGGCAGGAGCGGGTCGACGTGCAGATGGACCTGGCCGCCTCCACGGCGATCTGGGAGACCGAGGGCGAGATCCGGAGCGTGGAACTCATCACGGTCCAGTCGGATTCGGTCAAGTGGGAGGTGAGCGCGGACAATGGCGGGACCTGGGACCGCGTCATGCCGAACGACAGACCTCACAACTTCGGTTCCGATGGCCAGGTTCTCCTGTGGCGGGCCTCGCTCGTCTACACGGGTCTCGCAAGCGCCCCGACGATCTCCGAAGCGTATCTGCGCTGGTACGTTGATGAGGTGGGAGTCGACGACGATGAGACGGTGCCGACGCGGTTCGCTCTCATGCAGAACGCGCCGAACCCGTTCGGGCGGTCGACGAGCATCGGCTACAGCGTGCCGTCGGGTGGCGGTGACGTTCGGGTGGCCGTATACGATGTGTCCGGTCGGCTCGTTCGGACGCTTGTGGACGGGTTCCAGACACCAGGCGTGAAGAGCCTGACGTGGGATGGGTACGACGAGCATGGCCGGTCGGTGGCGGCCGGCGTCTACTTCTGCCGGATGGACGCGCCGGGGCTCGAGCAGTCCCGGAAGATGATCCTGATGAAGTAGGGGCTTCTGAACGGGCTCTGGGGGGAGAGTCTGCCAGACGCTGTGACATACTGAGTGTGAGGACGCCCGACGGGGGAGACCCGCCGGGCGTCTTCGTGTGCGTGTCGTCGGTGAAGCTCCGCAGGAGCGTGCAGCGGCTAGCGGTAGAGCGCCTTGATGGCACCCCACGAGATTCCGTGAACGGCACTCTCGTCGCCGACGATGACGTCGTCGATCTGGATGTAGTAGTCGTCGTCGGGTGAGGTCACATCGTTGCGGTAGCGGAACTCGAGTTTGATCTCCTGCCCGAAGACCATCGGAGGGAGTGGCGTAACGCATCCGATGCCAGGCAGATCCTCGAAGCTCCCCTGGTCGCTCGTCCAGTCAACGATCGTAATGTGATTGATGCCGAAGAGGATGCTCACTTCGAACCTATCGTTGCCCATGAAGTTCTGGTAGTTCGCGCGGAAGAACAGCAGGGCATCGGGTGGAACGACGAACGCCGGTGACTCGAGCGTCGTGGCGTAATCGAGGCCCGGCGAGTGGCTCGAACTCACCTCGGCGCAGTACCCTGTTCCTCCGGTCCAGTTGTCGTCTCCCCAGACGCTGTTCCGCTGCCAGACGACGCCGTCTCCCGCGTAGTCCCAGACGGCCCACCCGTTCGGGGGGAACCCGCCGCTGAAGTGCTCCTCGAGCGCCGCGTCTGCCGACGCGCTTCCTGCGAGGAGGGTGATTGCCAGGACTGCGGTGACGCAGAGCGCTCCCGATGATGTGCGCATTGGTGTTCTCCTGAAGCATGACTCAGCGCTCGATGCTGCCTCCACAATGCCTCCGAACGGTGTCCACATGATATCATCGGGACCCGGCTGAGGCCAGCTGCTCCGAGCTTGAACGATTGTCGGTCAGAGTGTGTCCAAGCTGTTGGACCCGGTGATGACTCGCCCCGGGGACATCGATTGCGCGGCGATGACAGGCGGAGTCCGAAGCAGCGGCTCCGCGGATACCCGGGGGGAACCGGACATGCGATCCATGCGAACCCTGCTCTGCTCCGCCATCGCGGTACTGCTTCCGATGGCGGCGTTTGCTTCCACTTGTAGTTTCCCGGCATTCGACCCATCCAACGGCAACTGGAACGGTTGTGACTCGTCCGACGGACGTTCGACCGATGTGCCGCACGTCAACGCGTGCCGCATCAGCGGTGGCGAGACGGTCGTGCTGGACGGTCGTCTCGACGATCCAATCTGGGAACGGGCTCAGGGGGCGACGGGCTTTCGGATGTGGGACCCGACCCGTGGCGCGGACGCGACGGAACAGACCGTGTTCAAGGTCGCGTACGACGACGAGGCCGTGTATGTGGCGATCGCGTGTCTTGAATCGGACGCATCGACGATCGCGAGCCAGCTTTGCAGGCGTGACAACATGATGGCGAGTGACCAGATCGGCTTCTATGTCGACACGCTCCACGACCACACGACCGCGTACAATTTCGGTGTCAATCCGGACGGCGTCCAGCGCGACCGCTACGTCTACAACGACGGCCATATGGATTCCAGCTGGGATGCGGTCTGGAGCGCGGAGACTCACATTGACGAAGGAGGCTGGTACGCCGAGATGCGGATCCCGTTCTCCTGTGTGCGGTACAGCAACGGCGGGGACATGACGTGGGGCTGCAACGTGTACCGCTACATCCACTCGAAGGGCGAGGATACCTCGTGGGTCAACTGGGATCGCGAGACGAGCGGATTCGTCAGCCGGTTCGGCGAGATCCGAGGGATCACGGGCGTCAAGCCGAAGCGACAGCTCGAGCTTCTGCCGTACGTCGTGCATCGGACGACCGACCCGTCCGCGCCCGACGACGAGGATGAACTCGACCACTTCGACAACTTCGGTCTGGACATCCGGTACGGCGTGACGTCGGACCTGACACTCAACGCGACCTTCCAGCCGGACTTCGGCCAGGTCGAGGCGGACCCGGCGCTTCTGAACCTCTCGGCCTTCGAGACGTACTACTCCGAGCGGCGTCCGTTCTTCGTCGAGGGGAGCCAGTACTACGAGCACCAGGACTTCAACATGTTCTACTCGCGCCGCATCGGTACGGGGGAGGAGAACTCCCGCATTCGCACCGCGGCGAAAGTCACCGGCAAGACACCGAGCGGCGTCTCGATCGCGACGCTGTACGCGCTCACGGACATCACGGCTGAAGGGCAGGCGCACAACCCGTTCAAGAGCGGCGAGCATGCGACGCACTACGTCGTCGGGCGCTTCGGCAAGGAGTTCGCGGAGGGCGCACACCGGTTCGGCGTGATGCAGACAGGTGTCATACGACCCGACGAGTGTGAGGAGGACGACGACTACGAGACACGCAATGCGTACACGACGGGATTCGACTTCGATCTCAACTTCGCCGACCGTTCGTATGGCATCGAGGGGTCCGTCGTCGGGTCGATGGTGGACCCGAAGCCGTTCTGCGACGAGGATGACTCCGGGCACGCTCCGATCCACGGAACCGGCGGCCGGCTGATGCTCGCCAAACAGTCCGGAACGGTTTACGGCGGCGTCTCCGGGCGCTGGGAGACCGACCGGCTCGATCTCAACGACGCTGGGTATCTGCACTCAAACGATGAGATTAACTTCAACAGCTGGCTCGAGTACAACCACGAGTCAACCGAGGAGAGCCCGCTCATCCGGCGAGGCAGCTTCGGCGCGAGCGCGTGGCGGAACTGGCTCTACGCCGGCAACACAGGCTATGACATCGACACCGGTGAAGAGGTATGGTCGTACGCGGCCGGGCACCCCACAAGCATCGGCGGCGACGTCAACGGCTGGATGCAGTTCGGCAACTTCTGGTCCGGGTGGTTCGGCGTCGGTGCAGACCCGTACTCGTCCAACAAGTACCTGACCCGGACCTACGACGGCGTCCGCGGGCCGCTGATGGAGACCCCGGGCGGGTTCTGGGGATGGTGGGGCTTCCGGACGGACGGCCGCCAGGACTTCGTCTGGGAGCTCAACGGGAACCTTAACCGAAACGACGCGGGTGGCAGGACCGACCGCATCGCACTCGAACTGGACTGGACGCCGACGACGAGTCTCAACCTGAGCTTCGACGCCGGGTACAACATGACCCACGCCAAGAAAGCGTTCATCGACAACTTCGAGAGCCCGGGAGAGGGCATCGGTGGCGTCAGCTACGTCTTCGCGGAGCTCGAGCGCGAAACGGTCGACCTCACCGTTCGCGCGGACATGCTGTTCTCGCGCAACCTCTCGCTTCAGCTCTATGCTCAGCCGTACCTGACGGTGGGGGAGTACAACACCCCACAGCGTCTGGCGAAGCCCGACTCGTACGAGTTCGAGGACGTTGAGAACGTCCCGGACTTCGATCCCGCAACGATCAGCGATTACAACTTCGAGTACGCGTCCGTGAACGTGAACGCCGTCCTCCGCTGGGAGTACCGACCGGGGAGCACGCTCTACGTGGTCTGGAAGCAGGGGAGGGACGTCTACGAGGACGGGTTCGACCACGGTCCGGGCTTCCAGCCGAAGCTCTCGGCCACGGAGATGTTTGACTCGGAGCCTGAGAATACCTTCCTCGTGAAGCTCGCGTACTGGCTCCCGATCTGACGGGACGCCGGTGGCGCGTGAAGAAAATGACCACGGTAACTTCCTTGTGAGTGGGGCCTTGTAGCCCTACTCCCCTTTCTGTTGGGTGTATCACTTGACATATATACCCATACGGTCGTATATTGTCTTACGCAGTGTATTACTACAGTCGAGCAGTTTGTGTGTCATACAGAGCGTACCCGAGAAGGTCAGCACACGATGTGGATCGGGGGAGCGATGTGAAGGGCTCCCCGCACGATGGAGGGCGATATGAGACACCCAGCGGTGATGCTCTGCACGGTGCTGCTCCTGGCGGCCGCACCGAGTGCCGGAGCGATGACGGCGAGCTGGCACGACAGTGGTCATCCACAGTCGGCCGCGCTTCCGGCCATCGCGCGCGCTCCGGAGGTGGCGACATCCCCGAACGCGATCAGCGTGGTGTCCGGGGCCATCGGCGACGTCTTCAATGTGGCGGTGAGGTGTCGCGAGGCGCGTGAGGGAAAGGGCCCGATGCGGTTCGTGGCAGGTGCAGCGTCGTGTGTCCTTCGGACCGGGGTTCTGATGACACGCGGCGTACCGCTTCCGCGGGCAGCCGCCGGCGTTGCGCTGGATGAGCTGGTGCGGATCGTGCGCGGCGGCGAGGACTCGGACGAAGGTGGCGAGGTGGCGGACGAGGGAGACGGACTGCCGGACAGCGAAAGGACGCGATGATGCTCATTGTCGTCGATCCGCACAGCGGGGTCCCCGTGTACCGGCAGCTCATGGACCAGATCCGCTTCCACGTGGCGAGCGGGCTGCTGAAGCCGGGTGACGAGCTGCCTTCGACCAGGGCGCTCTCCGCGGAGCTCGGGGTGAACCCCATGACGATCAGCAAGGCCTACAGCTTCCTCGAGCGCGACGGGCTTGTTGAGCGTCGCCCCGGCAAGCCGCTGATCGTCAGCGGCGCGTCCGTGGACGACGTACAGACGAGGAAGCTCACACAGCTTGAGGACAGCCTGGCGCCCACGGTCACCGTCGTGCGGCAGCTGGGGATCAGCGATGAGGAAGCTCTCTCGATGTTTCGCCAGATGCTCGGGGCCGGCGAGGGGTCCGACGAAGGGAAGGACGAACGATGAACGTGCTCGAGTTCAGCAACGTACACAGGGCGTACGATCGCGGAGTCGATGTGCTCCACGGTGTCAGCTTCGCCGTCGGCCGCGGTGAGGTCGTCGGTCTCCTCGGGAAGAACGGCGCCGGGAAGACGACACTCATCAGGATCGCGATGGGAATGCTCTCGACGGGTGAGGGGAGCGTGTCGGTCTTCGGTGTCGACCCCCGCGTGGAACCGGTCGCGGTCAAGTCGAGAATCGGATACGTGTCGGAGGACCAGGTGCTTCCCCCGTTCCTCACGGTTCGGGAGATCGTCTCGATCCATCGGGGGCTGTTCCCGACGTGGGACGATCCGATGGCCGAGGACCTCCTTCAGGGCTTCTCGCTCGACGCGGGTGCGAAGATCGGCAAGCTCAGCAAGGGGCAGGCTCGTCAGGTGGCGCTGCTCTGCGCGGTCGCACACCGGCCGGAACTGCTTCTGCTCGACGAGCCGGCGGGCGGACTGGACCCGGCGGCGCGCCGCGAGTTCCTCGAGACCTCGATCCGTCTGCTCAACGAAGCAGGCTCGACCATCCTCTTCTCCTCACACTACATGACCGATGTTGAGCGCATGGCCGAGCGGGTCGTCATGGTACACGAGGGTGAGCTTCTCATCGACAAGTCGCTCGACGACCTGAGAGAGCACCACTGCGTGGCGCTGGTGCCGCGGGAGAACGGCGCGTCGGCCGAGAAGCTTCGGACGATCGAGGGCTGCCTCGGGGTGCGTGAGCGAAGCGATGCGCTCCATGCGGTCTTCGCCCTCGCGCCGGACGGCGCCATCCCGCTCATTCAGACTGGACTCGGAGTAGATGGCGTCAACTGCCGCTCGGTCGGTCTCGAGGAGATGTTCATCGAACTCGCAGGAGGCCAGTCATGATCCAGGCACTGATGCGGCGCGACGCGGCCCGGGGGGCCGTTGCGCGATGGGCCTTCCTCTCGGCGGTGAGCTCAACCGCGCTGGTCAACCTGATGACGCTCACGCAGCTCGCCGAGGGCGCGAACGCCGCTGGGATCGCGTCTGTCGTTCGAGTCGCAACGATCGCGATCATCGCGCTGCCGGCCCTCGGGTTCCTCGGGTTTCTGGCGGTCGAGCGGCGCTACCGGCCGTTCGATGTCTCGCTCCCGATCCGCTCACGCGACCTGTGGCTGTCGCACACACTGAGCTCGCTGATGTGGGCGGGCGTCGTGATGAGCGTTGTGATCGCCGTGACCGGCGCGTTCGTGACCTGGCTCCGGGCGGACATCGGTCCCGACTACGCAATGAGCCTCGGCGTGCTGGCGTCGGCCATCTTCCCGGCGGCGTGCGGCGTCGTGTTCGCTGGTCTGCTCTTCCAGTCGTTTCGGCCGGAGCGGTCACGACTGAGCGCTGTGCGTGGTGATGGCTTTGTTGTCTTCCTGATGGTGGTCGGAGTGCTCGTCGCGCTGGCCGTCCTGGCGCTTCTGTCTCTCTACTGGAGCCTGCTGTTTCCGGTAGCGGGTCTCCTGCTCGCCCGGAGCGCGTACCGCGGGCTTCCGGCGTCGTTCGAGCTTGTCGAGCGCTCGCCCGGCGGCCGTGTCCGTGCGTCGAAGGACGTCGCGCTGATCACGGCGGGGCCACGGCGCGGGCTTCTCTACCACCTCCGCCTCAACTGGACGCTCTACTTCAGCGTCAACCACAAGCCGTGGGTCGGGGCCTTCCTCGGATACCCGTTCATCTTCCTCGCGGGGGTGGGTTGCTCAGGCGTGAAGGCAGTCGTCGCCGCGGGCGGGCCGATCCGACTGATGGTCATACCCATTACGGCGTACATCTTCGTCGCGTTCACGGCGCTCATCCCAAGGCGGTTCTTCCGCACGGACCCGTGGCCCGTGAGCCGCGGGCGGGTCTTCGCCGCGGCCGCCGTCCCGTTCGTGGTGGTGCTCGCGCTGGGCTACGGCGTCGGGAGCATCTGGGCCTCCTCGGCGGGGACCGAACGCGAGGCGATCAGACTGCTGCCGTTCGACGATGGCAGCACAGCGCACTTCGTGCAGGTCCCGGTCGGCTACTGCGAGGTGGCGGCGGACGGCGTGCCGCCCGAGTCCGTGTCGCCGTGGGGCGAGACGCACCGACCCGGGCCGATGCCCGTGTGGGAGGGCGGGACGTTCGCGGTGTACTCGCCGTTCTCCGTGGCGCCCACGAGTTCACCCGAGTTCGTCGCGCTCCAGCTGAGCCGGGCGGTCGAGACCATCTACGGGCGCACGATCGATCCGGCCGTGCTCCGGGAGATGTACTTCGAGCGGGCCGAGGACGGATCGACCATCGCACGTGACGGCGGACTGACACTCACGCGGGACTTCCCCGGGCTCCGGAGGGCCTCGCTCGGTCCGGTCTTCCCGGTGATCATGCTATTCCTCCACGCGTTGTGGCTCATCCCGCTTGCGATCGCCTGCCGGCCGCTGCGCGCCGGGATCCCGGAGAAGGTCAGGAAGTGGACGTTCGCCTCGATGCTCATCCTGCTCATGGCGCTCCACTTCGCGGAGTACATCCTCGTCATCGTCCACCGCATCAACATCGTTCCCTGGCAAGGGAGCGTGCTGATCGGGATCCGGCATCTCGCGGCCGCCCTTCCGGGCGGGACCGTGACGGTCTGGGTCGTGTGCGGAGTCCTGATCGCGGCCCTCTACGCGCTCGCGGTCCGGGCTCTCGGACGGACCGAGTCGATCCCGGGCGACGAGCTTTCCGCCGAGCTGCTGCCGGCGATGCGGTAGCAGCTCGTTCCTGCGGTCGCGGCCGAGGGTCCGGGTCGGCACCGCAGGGTGTCACACGTCAGCCGCGCGGGCGGACGCGCGGCTGACATCGAAGAAGCCCGGCCGTGAGGCCGGGCTTCTCGTGTGTCCTGGTGTGGTCCGTGACCGGACGTGGTGTCGGCTCCCTGCCGTCCGACGGCGTGGGTCTCCGTCCGTTGCGCATCGTTACCGGTAGAGCGCCTTGAGGCTGCCCCACGTGATCGGCTGGACCGGCGAGTTGCAGTCGCCGCATGCGCTTCGGTAGACACCGATGAACTGACCGTACTCGTTGTTCTCGGCCAGTCCGGGCGAGTTCGCGCAGAGGAAGTAGTAGTCGGTTGAGATGTCGCAGAAGAGTGGATCGACCCCGATCAGGTTGTTGATGCCGGGCAGATCGTCACTGCCGCCGTTGGCGAACGTGATCGAGTGCTCGGTCTCGAGCCACGATCCCGGTTCACGTGTCAGCGCGCGCCCCGTGTCGTCGGGCGTCGTGAAGGCGATGATGCAACGTCTGACGGTCATGTGGTTGTAGTCCCACCCGCCGTCAGAGTAGACCGCGCCGCCCGGTGAGTGATTGTGGACGAGCGTGCAGTGCTGGACCGTCGGGACGTACTCCCAGCTGGTCTCCGCGTAGATCCCGCCGCCTGCGACCGAGCCGACGTTCCTTACGAGCAGATTGTGGTCGACGAGAACCTCCGAGAAGGCGTTGATATAGATGCCTCCGCCGCGAGGGGCCTCGTTCTCGTAGAACATGCAGTTCTTTACGACCGTTCCGGAGATACGATCCGGTCCGGGTGCAAGCACGCGCCCCTCAGGTGCGCCCGTCATCCCGCAGTAGACCCCGCCACCGAACTCACCTGCGAAGTTGCTCCTGAACTCGCAGCTCGAGATCGAGGCCCAGCTTCCTTCCTTGCACGAGATGGCGCCCCCGGTGCCGATGTCCACGCGGTTGTGCTCGAAGGTGTTCCAACGGATTCGAGGTTGCGACTGGAGGCAGTAGATGGCGCCCCCGTGGTGTGCGGCGCGGTTGTCGACGAAGTGACACTCGACGACCTCTGCCTCGGAGTCGGTGCCCAGGAATATGGCTCCGCCGAAACTGTCAGCCAGGTTGTCGTCGAAGACGCAGTTGTGGATCACGGGGGATGAGCCCGCGGCGAAGATGGCGCCGCCCGTATCCTTCCGCCCCATGGTGATCGTGAAGCCATCGATCAGCGAGTAGTAGGTCTCGCCACCCGTGAAGAGAAAGGCCCGTCCCTGTCGGCCGAGATCGATGGTCGTGAAGTCCGGTCCCGCCTCCGACATGAGCGTCAGGTCCTTGCCCATGAAGTTCATGTCGCGGTTGTCCGGTCCGGTGTAGGTGCCGGGAGCAACCGTGATCACGTCGCCCGAGTCCGCATGAGCGATGGCCGGGCCGATCGCGATGAAATCCGCGCCACCACTGACATCAACGCGGTACGTCGCCGCCGTGGCGCATGCCGCAAGCACTATCAGGGATATCACTGCGAGAGTTGGATAGCGATTCAACACAGCCTCCTCGAGCTTCGGAGGCGAGCCGTCATGGGGGGATGTCAGCTACACTTCCAACATTACTCCCAGTAGGCTGTTCCGTCAAGCCCCACGTGAACCACGTTCGCATATGCGCGAGCCCCGCGGGGTGTTCCCGCGGGGCCCGAGTGTCTCCCGCACGCCGGCCACACGTCACCGCGTGGCGGGGGATGTCGCTAGTTGTCGTAGACCACCAGAACGCCGTGCGTGACCTTGGCCTCGATGTAGCTCTCGTCGTCGAAGCCGGTCTCGTCGATGAACTCCTTGTTGAAGTAGTTCAGCGTGATCGCACCCTGGTACCCTGGGACGAGTTCGCTCAGCTGGCCCGATGTGAACGTGTAGCTTCCGTCGTTCTCCGTCTCGACGAACACGCCGCCTTCCAGGACGCCCTGCTCGAGGACCGAGAGATGCACGGTTCCGGGTCCCTCGTGACCCTCCCACGTGACGGTGAAGCCGCTGAGCGAGACGTGCTGCTGGGTCACCGGGTCAGTGATGTACGGCGTCGACTCCGGGAAGTCGATCGACGCGGTCAGGTTGGGCACATCGCCGCCGCCGTCAACATGGAACGTGTAGGTCTCGCCTTCGACCAGGAAGTCCAGCGGGAAGAACTGCATGTAGGAGTAGAGTGTCTCCGGGACGCTCCAGGTCAATGGGTAGTTCGCGCCGTTCTCGCACCAGACTGAGTCGACCCGGATAGGCGTGTTCGGCGCGCACGGAGCGACCGTCGAGTCGAACCACGCCTGCAGGAAGTCGCTCATGAGGATCACCGAGTCGCGATTGGCCATCTCCATGTACGTGATGCCGCGCGCCACCTTCAGCGCGGCGAACACGCCGTCGGCCTGCTGCCCGCCGCCGGTCGTGTCGATCATCGCGGCGAAGTCGGACAGATGGCTCACCTCGGCCGAGGCCTCGTTCTCGCCCTCGTCGACGGTCGTCGTCAGGGCGGTCCATCCGCGGCCGTCGTCCGTGTAGACGACGACGTCTGCCTCGTCGCCACCGGCGAGGTCAGCCGGGTCGTACTCGACCGTGACGGTGGCCGGCGTGCCGAAGTTCGTGCCGGACGGGCCGATCGTGACGCAGTCAGAGCAGAGGTCCATGCCGGCAGGGGGCGCGGCAGGGGAGTTGTTCTCCTCGATCGTGAAGTCGACGGTGTCGCCAAGAGCCCCGGCAGGAACAGACAGGCGGGCCTGGCCGTCGAGTTCCACGTCACCACCCGCCGGTCCGATCGAGTTCTCGGCGGGCTGGTCATCGTCGCCATCGGGTCCCGAGCCGCCGCTGGAGGAGCAGCCGACGATGAGCGTGACAGACATGCCGAGGATGATGAGGAGCAGCAGTACCCGCTTCATGGGGTCTCCTTGTCTGGGGTGCGCAGGGCCGCCACGGCGTCCTCCCGACGACCGGGCGTCGAGCGCACCGGGTGCACTCCTGTGAGCAGACGAGCCAAAGCGATTTCGGCGGCAGTATACCGCGATTCCCGGATGACAGTCAACGGCCGGTCTTGACTCGTTCCACCATGGCGGGCATAGTTGGGCGCGTGGGAGCGCTCCCAGGGCGCCGAGCTGCGCTTTCGGGCGCGCGAGATGCGAACGGTCCGGATGGGCCCCGTGGGCGGGCCCGGCGTCGGAGCTGGCGCCGCCTGACGACCGTCCAGCGAACGGAGCATTCGTGGAGAATCTTGTCGAGGCTCTTGCCTGCATCGTCAGGCCGGAGCTGCGTGACATGGAGGGACAGGAGCGCGCCGTCTGCATCGGTGACGTGTTCGGCGTGCTCTACACGACCCCGCTCCTCGTGCTCTCGATCATCTGGCTTGTCCGCCAGACCGACCTCACCCGCGCGGCCGAGAACTGGCCGCTTCTTGTCGCGACCGTCGTTCTGATGTACGTCTCGCGACGTCTGGCGTTCTTCGCGGTCACGGAGATCCGCCAGGGCACCTTCGCCGACTACAGCGGGAGCGTGGAAGGGCTCTGTGTCTGGGCGGCCGCGCTCATTCTCGGTCCCACCGCGCTCTGGCTCGTGTTCCCGTTCCCGCTGCTCGAGCTCTTCACGAGCATGACCGTCGTCCAGACCCCGACGGGGCTCTGGACGAGGCTCCGTGGTTTCACCCTCGACAGCACGGCACAGCTGGCCTCAAGCGTGGTCGCGCTGCTGGCCTATCGGTGGCTCGGCGGGTCGATCCCGATCGCGGGGCTCGTTGTCTCAGTAAGCCTCCTCGCCGTCGTGTCGACGTTCATCCGGACGCTCGTCATGGGAGCGATCACGTTCCCGTTCCTCGGGTTCTTCGCATGGTCGCGGACGCTGGCGCTCTCTCGCGACGATCGGGGGATGCTCTGGCGATTCGTGGTCCAGTCGACCGTCTGGCCGCTCTTCATCGATCCGTTCGCGGTGCTGGCGGCCGGGCTCTTCGTCGTCGGCGGGTACTGGGCCTACGGGTTCTTCATGCTCGGAACACTCCTGGCCAGCGCCGTCGCGCACCGGATGAGCGGCGCGATCCAGACGAACATCCAGCGCTCGCGGGAACTGGAGCGGCTCGAGCGACTGGCGCGCGCTATCCTCGATGCTCCTCCCGACGCCTCTACGCTGAGCGACGTGCTCAGGCGTCACGCCGGTGACATGCTCATGTATGGGAAGCTCGAGATCCGCCTGTTCCCTGACGGTTTCGTGCTGAGTGAGCCACCGACGATGGAGAGTCTTCCGGAGGGGATATGGGACTGGCTCCAGCAGTACCCGGAGTCCTTCATCATCCGTCCCGGCGAGACGCTCCCGTGGGACCGGAGCGCCGTCGCGCAGCGGAACCTCGTCCTGGCGCCCATCGTGAACCGCGAGACCGGGGAACCCGTCGGCGGCATCGCCTTCGGCCGGCGCTGGGACCGCGGGAACGTCTCAGAGCTCCTGCCGGCGGTCCAGGCGCTCTCGGCGCAGATCGCCTCGGCGCTCCATGGGGCGAGCATCCATCGCGCGACGCTCGACGTCGAGCGGTTCAAACAGGAACTGGCGCTCGCCGAGGAGATTCAGAACAGCCTGCTCCCGGAGGTGGCGCCGGACATTCCCGGATGGCAGGCGTCCGCGTGGCTCGAGTCCGCTCGAGAGGCGTCCGGCGACTTCTTCGACATCATGGAGCTCGGGGACGGCAAGTACGGACTGGCCGTTGCCGACGTGTCCGGGAAGGGCGTCTCGTCAGCGCTCTACATGGCGCTCGTCAGCACGCTGCTGAAGACCTACGCATCAGAGCAGCGACTCGACCCGGGGCGCGTCATGTCCTCGGTCAACGCGAGGATGCTCGACGACTCGCGGAGCGGGCTCTACGCGACGCTGTTCTACGGCGTGCTCGACACGGAGACCGGGCGACTGACCTACGCGAACGCCGGTCACAACCCGGGCTATGTCACCAGGGAGGACGGCGTCGAGGAACTGGGAGCCACGGGTATTCCGGTGGGGATGCTCCGAGACCAGTCCTGGGAGACCCGCGAGGCGGTCATCGAGCGGGGCAGCGCTCTCATCCTCTACACGGACGGCGTCACCGACGCGGTGAACCACAGCGGGGACTACTTCGGTCAGGACCGACTGGCGGACGCCGCGCGGGCGAGGATCGCCGGCTCCGCGCGCAGCATCAGGAGCGGGCTGATGGAGGACGTTCGGGGCTTCGTCGATGGCGCCCCCCAGGAGGACGACATGACGTTCCTCATCATGTTGAGAGAGGCTGTTGCAGAAGGGGAGAAGACCGGCGAAGGGCGCGACGCGTGACCGTCGTGGCGGCTATCGGAGGACGATGAGCTTCGCCCTGGCCCGCGCGCCCGCCGCCTCAACCTCGCAGAAGTAGACTCCGCTCGACACGAGTTCCTCGCGCACATCACGCGCGTCCCACCTGACGTTCCTCGTGGCATCCCGAACGCCACGCTCGGACATCGACCGGACCAGCCGGCCGGCGGCATCGTAGATACGAATGGTGTAGTCCCACGACTCGCCGCGCGTTCTTGAGAGCGGCGCCGCGACCCGGAGCGTTGCTGACTCGCGGACCGGGTTCGGGTAGACCCACAACCGGGCGCTCGAACCGATCCCGGCGATGCCGCTGCCTGCAGATGATCTCGCGCTCTCGACGCCCCAGAGATCGACCGCGGCCACCGTGTACTCATGGAGCACGCCGTCGGCGACCGCCGCATCGGTGTACGACCCCTCCTCAGCCGGGACCTCGGCGATCATCTCATAGAACAGCTCGCTCTCCGCCCGACGGTAGATGCGGTGCGCGACGACGGCCAGCTCGGGCGACCCCTGGACGGTGACTTCAAGACCGGCATCGGTCGCAAGAACCAGAGGCGCATCCGGCGTGCCCGGGGGCATGCCGTCTCCGGCGTCGATGATCGCGAACGTGGCGTCCGGCGTCTCGCTTCGCAGGCCGTCCTCATCCTCGGAAGCAACGCTGTAGTGGTAGAGACTCGTGAGATTGAGGCCGGTCAGGAGCACGTCGTGTTCGGTGACCATCGTCGGGTCGTAGACGCTCGACGCGTAGTCGGACGTCAGTCCGTAGCGGACCTCGGACGTCGTCGGCCGGTCGGTCGTCCAGGTGATCCTGGCGGATGTGGCTGTGATGCCACGAACGTCGAGTTCGGAGATCGAAGGCGGGAACTGGATCTCGACCGGTCGCGTCTCGAACGAGGCGACACCCGACATCACGACCTGACCGTAGTGGTCGGTCGCTGCAATGCGATAGACGTAGGTCGCGCCGGGAGCCAGTCCCTCGAGACCGATGCTGTGATGCACGATCGGGTCTGGTTCCTCCTGCGTGGATTGGGCGAGCGAGTCACCGAGTCCATACTCGACAACGCACGTCGCGGGGTTCGACGTCATGAACTCCACGCACGCCGAGGTCATCGAGATATCGGTGACCTCGATCTCGTAGATGTCCAGTGGCGGGGGGAGGGTGGCGGCGGCGTGATCGCCGGAGCTCGTCGCGTAGCCCCAGTCGTCGATGCTCCACGCGCGGATGTGATAGAGCTGATCGGGGAGAAGGTCATCAATGAACACCGAGTGCTCGGTGACGAGTTCGGGATCGAGGGGAGTGACGTCGCCATACGATTCATCCTCTCCGTACTCCACCCGTGAATCGGACGGCCGGTTCGTCACCCAGTTGACCGTGAGCGACGACACACCGGGGATGATCTCGACCCCGGTGATCGTCAAAGGAGACAACCATGTCGTGAACGTGGCGTCGTCCGACACCTCCTCGAGGCCGTACTCGGTGGTCGAGAGCACGCGGTAGTGGTAGGTCGTGTTCTCTGTGAGCCCCGGAAGCTCGATCGCGTGGCTCGTCACATAGGCCGGGTCAGAGACCTCAAGACCGTACTCCTCCGTCAGTCCGTACTCCACCCGGGAGGAGGCGGGGAGGTTCGACATCCATCCGATGACTGCGCTGTCGGTCCCGATGTACTTGGGGAGCACCTTGTAGAGCTCGAGGTTGTCCTGGCTCGGGTGGTTCGTGCGGAACACGTGGTCTTCAGAGTTGACGATGTCCCCCGTGGCGTCCTCGCACCGGACCCTGAAGTGATAGTCGGTCTCCTGCTCGAGCCCGACGAGGACAGCGTAGTGATTGGTGCAGTAGCCCTCGTCGACGATGTGCACCAGCCCGTAGTCCTCGGTCTCACCGTATTCGATGTTCGAGACGGCGTTGACGGCGGTCTCCCAGCGGATCGTGGCCGTCATCGAGGTCGTATCGACCACGGTCACCCAGCTGATCTCGAGATCCGACATCAAGGTCGTCGCGTTGATGTTCTCCGAAATGGCCGCCTGACCATCCGTATCCGTGCTCAAGGCCCGCATATAGTAGGTCGTACCCGGCGTGAGATCCTCGATGAGCACGGAGTGTTCGGTCACAGGCGTTGGGTCGAGCGGCGTCGCGTTCCCGTAGATCTCGCTGGGACCGTAGACGGCGCGTGAGTCCGCCGGCTTGTTCGTGGTCCACGCGAGCTTCAGACAGTGGGCCTTGAGTTCCTCGATGCGGAGGTCGCTGATGCGGAGATGAGGAGCGTCGGTGAAGAACGTCTGATCCTGCCACTGTGACGTGTTGCCGAAGGCGTCGACGGATGTGACGCGGTAGTGGTAGAGCGTCTCGGGTTCCAGCCCGTTGAGCCGAACGTAGTGTGTCGTGGTGACGCTGCCCTGGCTCGTGACGGACGCACCGTAGGACGACGTCAGGCCGTAGTCGACGACCGACGTCGCGGGTCTGTCCGTGTTCCAGCAGACGAGCACCGTGGTGTCGCCGGTCGCACAGATCCGGACGTCCGAGATCACCGGGTCCGCAGGTACGCCCACCCAGATGATGGCGGGAGGGCCATCCATGTCAGCCGGCGTCTCGAAGTCGAGAATGCCCAGTCTGTTGGACCGAACGGGGTCCTCGTAGAGCGGGTCCTCGTCGCAGGTCACGTGGAAGGGGCTGTTCGGTGTCATCCCCACGATGACGTGCGCGTTGACGTCGGGCTGGACGGGCGGATCTGCGGAAGCCGGCGGTGCCTGGAGGAATATGATGAGGAGCGCCAGAGCGATACGCCCTGCCGCACCGCTATGCGATGTGTGCATGCGTCCTGCCGCGCTGCGCGAAAAGACCAATGAAACGTCTCTCCCTAGCCTGAGTTGCGCGGAGTATAGGAGCGAGCAAGAAAGTTGTCAAGCCTCTATCGGCCCGATCGTTGAGGGGAACGTAATCGGAGGGAAGTCCCTTGGCAAGGGCTTTTTTCGGCTCTACTTCTGCGTGCCGGCCGTCAGCCCCTCGACGATCTGCCGCTGGAACACGGCAACGAGGATCAGGACCGGGACGATGCTCACGAGCGTGGCCGCGGCGATGGTGCCCCATGGCAGCTCGTGGAGTCCCGCGAAGAGCGCCAGCGCGACCGGAACGGTGCGCGAAGCGGGCGTCGAGGTCATGATGAGGGCGAAGAGGAACTCGTTCCACGCGAAGATGAAGATGAGGGCTGCGGCCGTGAAGAGCCCCGGTGTGGAGACCGGCAGGATGATGCGGAGGAATGCCTCGCCGGGCGAGCAGCCGTCCACGAGCGCCGCATCCTCAAGGCTTCCGGGGAGGGTCCCGAAGTAGTGCGTGAGGATCCAGACGGCGAGCGGGAGCGACGTCAGTGTGTAGGGAAGAACAAGCGCGGGGTAGCTGTTGATGAGTCCCAGCCGAGCCATGGCCACGTAGAGGGGCCCCACCATGCCGATGGCAGGGAAGATGGCGATGCCGAGGAAGACCGCCATTACGAACTCCTTGTGCCGCACTCTGAGCCTCGCGAGCGCGTAGGCGGCCGGCGCGCCAAGCCCCAGCGTCAGCAGCGTCGTGAGCGACGCGACCACGAAGCTGTTCCAGATGTTCTGCGGGAACTGCCGCGTCTCGAAGACGGACCGGAAGTTGTCGGTCACCGCGGGGTCCGGGAAGTAGTCCACAGGGATCTTGTAGACGGCCGAGGGTGTGGAGAGACTGACGTTCGCGAGCCAGTAGAAGGGGAGCAGGCAGACGACGGCCACGCCGACACGCAGGATCCAGAGTCCCGTTGTTCTCGCGCGGCTGTTCAACGACACGACATCCCCCTGTTACTCGCTGACCGGCTCCTGTGAGATCCTCATGAACCGGATGAGCACCAGACTCAGCAGGAACACGATCGCGAAGAGCGCGACCGTCATCGCCGAGCCGTACCCCATGTCCGAGTAGCGGAACAGCACTTTGTAGATGTAGATCGACAGCGTCTCCGTCCTGGATGCGCCGCCGGTGAGAACCCAGATGACGTCGAACACGCGGAAGGCGTCCATCGTGCGGAACAGAAGCGCGACCGCGATGAAGGGCTTCAGAAGCGGGAGCGTGACATACCGGAAGACCTGCCAGCGCCCGGCTCCGTCGAGCTCCGCGGCCTCGTAGTACTGGTCGGGCACCGACTTGAGTCCCGCGAGGAGGATGATCGCGACGAAGGGGGTCGTCTTCCACACGTCCGCAAGAATGCATGTGATCATCGCGAGCCCAGGTCCCAGCCAGACGATGGGTGACTGGATCGCACCGAGCTGACCGAGGATCGAGTTCACGAGGCCCACCCGGTCGTTGAAGATGAGGGACCACATGGTGGCCGCAACGACCGTTGGGAGGGCCCACGGGAGGATGATCGCGGTGTTCAGCGCGGTCCGGCCGCGGCGCACGCGGTTGAGAAGCATCGCAACCGCGAGTCCGAGCACCAGCTCGAGTCCGACCGAGACGACCGTGAACAGGAATGTCTGCCAGAGGTCCTGTCGGAAGATCGAGTCGCCGGCGAGCCGCATGTAGTTCGAGAGTCCCACGAAGCCGCGCTCGTCGGCGAACTTCATGTTGAACTCGGTGAAGCTGAGGACGAACTGGCTCAGGACTGGGAACGCGCCCATCACCGCCACGAACACCAGCGAGGGTGCGAGCAGCCACATGATGAGGCGTTTCTGACGCGGTTCGTGCATCCCGTTCCTGACGCCCGGCGTCCGGGCCCGACCGGACTATCTGGCGTAGAGCTCCGTGAGGTCGGTGACGATGGCGCGCGCGGCGGTCTCCGGGTCGATCTCGCCGGAGAGCGCGCGGTGCACGTTGTCCTGGACGACATCCGAGAGCTGCGGGTAGTGGGGTGACCGCGGTCGGCTCTTCGTATGCCGGAACACCTCGAAGAAGTTCGCGTAGTGCGGGTTCGCCGCGAGCACGTCGTCGTCGGCGTATGTCGCGATCCTCGTCGGCAGGTATCCGCCCTCGATCGCCCGCTGCTTGAGGGCGCGTTCGCCCGTGATGAACTCGATGAACTCCAGCGCCTCGTCCGGATGTTCGCTGTAGGCCGACAGCGCGATGTTCCAGCCGCCGATCGTCGAGTAACTGGTCTCTCCCTCGGCGTGAGGCAGCGGCGCGATGCCCGTGAAGCCCTCGATCTTCGATCCTTCGCCCTCGGCGAAGCTCCAGACATACGGCCAGTTCCTGAGGAACGGCGCCTGACCCTCCGTGAAGATGCGGCGCGAGTCCTCTTCCTTATAGGTCAGCACGCTCGCCGGGGAGACGTCGGTTTCGATCAGCGAGCGGATGAAGACGATCGTCTCGCGTATCTCCGCGGTCGCCGCTTCCGGCGACGATGCGAGATGCTCGGCGTCGAGCGAGCCGCCGCGTCCCCAGAGGAACTCGAGGAAGTTGCAGATCAGCCCCTCGTATCGAGCTCCCTGCCAGACGAAACCGGCTCCGCCTTCGGGCGTCACGGCCTCACACGCCGCGGTGAGTTCGTCCCATGTCTCCGGCACGGCGAGTCCCGCCTCGGCAAGGAGATCGGTGCGGTAGTACAGCAGCCCGGCGTCCGTGAACCACGGGACGGCGTACCGCGTGCCTCGCCACGTCACGCTCTCCATCGGTCCGGGGAGAAAGGCGTCCGGATCGATGAAGCCCTCGGGGAGGGGCACGATCCAGCCGGCCCGGGCGAACTCAGCCGTCCAGATGACGTCCATGCTGTAGATGTCGATGCTTGTTTCGCGGGCCGAGAGATAGGTCACATAGGCATCGTGCTGAGTGTCGGTATTGGCAGGCATGACCTGGAAGCTGACCTCGACGCCCGGATGGGAGGCGTTATACTCCTCGATGAGCGTCGCCGTGGCGCCGGACGGGTCCTGTCCGGCTGCGAAGACGATGCGCGTTATGCTGTCGTCCTGCGAGCACCCCGATGTGGTGACGAGAGCGAGCGTCAGCGACCCGAGCATGAGGGCCGTTCCGAGACCGGTGGCCGTTCGTGGGCGTTTCATGAGTGCGTCTCCGCATTGAGAGGCTGTCGACTCAATCTCTGTGGCGATGCTACCGACCACGGCGACGGGTGTCAACCAGCCTCGAAGGGTTGGGCATACGTCGCTCAGATGCTATATTGGGTTCCGGCAACTGACACCTGTTCATCGAGGAGGCCTCGTGGGTCCCGAGCGACGACATCACACGACACGTTCCCGAAGGCACTCGCTTGCCGTGGCTGGCATCCTGCTGTTGACGATGGCGCTTCTCGCGGCCGGCGTCTCGGAGGCGCAACTCCTGGGCCGAGGTCGGGGCGAGGATGAGTCGGAGGGGCCGGAAGGTCGGTGGCGGATGGCCCGACCCGAGCACCGCAGCACGATGACCGATGCGCAGCGGGCCGAGATCGAGCGGCTTCGCTCGATCGGGTATCTGTCGGGCTCGCAGGCGGCTCCGGAGATCAGCGGCGTGACGATCCATGTCCCGGATCGCGTCGAGAGCGGCGTCAACTTCGTGCTCTCCGGGCACCGTCCGGGCGCTGCGCTCATCGACATGAACGGTCGCGTCCTCCATGAGTGGTCGCGGAGCTTCACCGAGATCTTCCGCGGGCACGAGCAGGAGACTGACGAGGAGAACGCGCAGTACTGGCGCGCAGCCCACCTCTTCGAGAACGGCGACGTGATCTCGATCTTCGAGGGGCTCGGGATCTTCAAGGTGGACGCGAACTCGAACGTCGTCTGGGCGAAGTACAACGGGGCGCACCACGACCTGCAGGTCCTCGACGACGGCCGCATCTGCACACTGACCCGCGACGCGCACATCGTCCGACGCATCAACCCCAACACGCCGATCCTCGAGGATTTCATCGAGATCCTCGATGCGGAGGGCAACTCGCTCAAGCGCGTGTCCGTGCTGGAGGCGTTCGAGAACTCGACGTTCTCCAACGCGATGAGCGTCCTCGGCATGCGTCGGATCGGCGACATCTTCCACACGAACTCGGTGCAGTATCTGGACGGTTCGCTTGCAGAAACCATCCCGGCCTTCAAGAAGGGTAATGTTCTGATCTCACTCCGGAAGCTCTCCGTCGTCGCCGTCGTCGACATGGAGCTCGGTGAAGTGGTCTGGGCCATGTCTGGTCTCTGGAACGCCCAGCACATGCCCCGCATGCTTCCGAACGGCAACATGCTGGTGTTCGACAACCTCGGCAACAACGACCGGTCTCGGATCATCGAGTTCGATCCCGTCACGCAGGCCGTCGAATGGGTCTACCAGGGCGCCAGACCTGAGGACTTCTACACGCAGATGTGCGGAGCCAACCATCGTCTGCGGAACGGGAACACGCTCATCGTCGAGTCCGACTTCGGCAGGGCGTTCGAGGTCGACGAGGACGGTGAGATCGTCTGGGAGTTCATCAACCCGGAGCGCGCAGGGCGCAAACAGGAGCTCATCGGGACGCTGTTCGACGTGCGGCGGATCCCGCCATCCTTCCCGCTCTCATGGGCGTCGTCGCGGTAGCTCCTCGAACGTCAGGAGACATGCATGGACCAGTTGGGCGCACAGCTTGCCGAGGTGATCGGCACTGACGCGGTCGCCGTGACTCGCGCGCTGTGGACTGTTGTCGTCGTGCTCGTTCTGTGGCTGGTGCGCGTCCTCGTGCTCCGTATCGCGTGGCGCCACATCGAGGAGCCCCGACAGCGGTACGCGTGGCGGAAGGCCGTCTCATACATCACCGCGTTTCTCGGGATCCTCATCATCGGACGGATCTGGATCAGCGGGTTCCGGTCGGTGGCGACCTTCGCGGGGCTTCTGTCCGCCGGTATCGCCATCGCGCTCAAGGACGTCTTCGTGAACCTCGCGGGTTGGTTCTTCATCCTGTGGCGTCGGCCGCTCGCGGTCGGCGACCGCGTCGAGGTCGCCGGGCACCGGGGTGACGTTGTCGACGTGAGGGTCTTCCAGTTCACGCTCATGGAGGTCGGCAACTGGGTCGATGCGGATCAGAGCACGGGACGCATGCTCCACGTTCCGAACGGTCTCGTTCTCACGGCCCCGGTCGCCAACTACGGACAGGGGTTCGACTACATATGGAACGAGCTCCCGGTGCTGGTCACCTTCGAGAGCAACTGGCGCAAGGCCAAGGGCATCCTGAAGACCATCGCCGAGCGCCGCGCCGAGGATCCCGGCGAACGAGCCGCGGGAGAGGTGCGGGAGGCCAGCAAGAAGTACATGATCTTCTACTCCACGCTCACGCCGACGGTCTACACGAGCGTCGAGGCGAGCGGCGTGCTCCTGACCATTCGCTATCTCTGCCCGCCCCGAAGGCGGCGCGGGACGGCGCACATGATCTGGGAGGACGTGCTAGAGGCCTTCGCGGCCGAGCCCGACATCGAGCTGGCCTACCCGACGACGCGCTTCTACTCGCGTCCCGGTTCGACCGGGGACGGTGAGACCGGATAGGCCCCAGGACGGGCCAGAAGGCCCACATGGACGACAGGAAGGACGGCCGGGAAGAGAACGCTCTTCCCGGCCGTCTGTCGTTGTGGAGACAGTGGCCCCCGCGCGACACCTGGCGGACGGGGGCGAGGCCTACAACAAGGGGGATCCCATGAAGTTCAGGAGCAGAGCAACCCTCGCGCTCCCCCTGGTCATACTCCTCGCGGGACTCGTCATCCCGATGATGATGAGGGGTGGGGGTGACGCCGGACCCGATGGGTCCGAGACGGCGACCGTGGTCGGCCGGCACGCGGGACGCACCGCGGCGCAGTGGGAGGCGCAGGCGCGCCGCGCCCTCTCTCGCGGCGCCTACGATCGGGCGCTCTCGTTCGCGAAGAGCGCGGAACTCGCGGATGAGGGCGAGCAGTACGTCGACCTGCTCGATGAGACGCGACGCGCGCGCTGGAGAGCCCGGGAGATCCAACGAAACGCCGACCGCTTCCTCGGACGCCCCGTGTCCGAGATCGTCTTCGACGATGATGGCGGCGTCGCGGACGGCGTCCGGGTCGCTGTCGCGCTCCCGGGCGAGAGTCTCTGGACGATGGCCGAGGCCTGGGCGGCGGCCGACCGCGGTGTCTTGCCCGGTGAGGTGGACGCCGACTCGCGTGACGTCTACGAGGCGTGGGACCGGCTCACGGCCGCCAACGGCGTGCGGGAACTCGAGGTCGGTGACCGCGTGCTCGTCCCGCTGCTCGATGCCGAAATGGAGGTGATCGCCGACGCGAATCGTCGCGACATGGAGACGCTCGCTCAGGCGCGCGACGTGGCGGAATCCGGCGACCCTGACGCGGCGCGGGAACTCCTCGAGACTGTGACCGGCCGCTTCGCTCTGGCGTCGATCGAGCGAGACGAGGTCCTGGCCGCCGTCGCGGCCGCGGATGATGCCCGCCGCGAAGCGCGAGAGGGCGACCTCGTCACCCGGGCCGGCGAACTGGTGGAGTCGACGCGCGATCTCTCGAGGATCGCGGCGCACGATCGGCTGGACGAGGCGCTTCGCGAGGCCTCCCGGTGCCTCGACGAGGCGGAGGGTCTCTCCGAGGGCGAGCGCTACGCCCGCCCGCGCGCGGCCGTCGGACAGATGCTCGCGGAGGTCGAGCGATATCGAGTGGCGCCCGACGGGTCGGTGAGCGCTCCCAAGCCTGCGGGCGTTGCGTATGCGGACGCCGCGGCGGAGGCGGTTGAGTGGCTCCTCGGTCGACCTCTCGAGTGGAGCGACGCCACGTTCCCCAAGAGCGGGGAGAAGACGGACGACGAGCGGGCGTGGGCACGCTACCTCATCGATGCTGCCCGGCTGGCCAGGGCACGGGGGATCGACGTCGAGCGGTTGATCGCAGACAGCGAGGCCGAGACCGAGATCGATCTGCCGAACCCGGAGGACTACTTCTCCGAGGGGATCTAGCTCCGCTGGAACCAGGCGGGCCGGAGGAGACCGGCCAGGCCCCAGACAGTGCGAGGCCCGCGCATGGTGCGCGGGCCTCGTCGTCTCGGACCTCGTCTGTGTGCTATCGGCCGGACATGCTCTTGAGGTACTTGAAGTAGTCGCTGTCGGTCGTGAGGATGAGCGCGCTCTCCTCGTCGAGCGTGGTGCTGTAGCTCTCCAGAGTCTGCAGGAACGAGTAGAATTCCGGGTCTCTTCCGAAGGCCGCCGCGTAGATCGCGGTCGCCTCGGCGTCGGCGTTGCCGCGGATCTCCTCGGCGACCCGGTACGCCTCCGACGTGATCCGCTGGAGCTCCTTCTCCTTCTCGCCGCGTACCTGGGCGCTCTCGCCCTTGCCCTCGGAGCGAAGCTTCTCCGCGATGCGCTGCCGCTCGGAGATCATCCGTTCGTAGACCTTGCGCCTGACCTCCTCGACGTAGTTGATCCGTTTGATGCGCACGTCGATGAGCTCGATGCCGTACCGCGGCAGCTGGTCCGCCGCTCGGTCGAAGATCTCCGATGTCAGAAGCTCCCGCCCGACCTCGATCGGTTCGGTTGTCGGGACTGCCTCCTCGTCATCCGCGCCGACCATGTCGCGGTTCGTGTTCCGAACGACCTCGATCAGGTCGTAGCTCGTGATGAGGTCTCGCGTCGCGGCGTCGATGACGTCATCGAGGCGTGCGTGCGCGCCCATCTCGTTCGAGACCGACTGCATGAACTTGAGCGGGTCCGTGATGCGCCAGCGTGCGAACGTGTCGACCCAGATGTACTTCTTGTCCTTCGTCGGGATCTGGCTCGGGTTCCCGTCCCACTCCATCACGCGCTTCTCGAAGATGTTGACGCGCTGAATGAACGGGACGCGGACCTTGAGTCCGGGATCCGTCACGGGGTCACCGATGGGACGGCCGAACTGCGTGACGACGATCTGCTCGGTCATGTCAACGACGTACAGCGTGTTGCTCAGGACGATGAGCGCCAGGAAGAAGACCACCAGCGCTGTCACGATGCGTGCCGGCGTCATCACTGGCCTCCCTTCGTCTCAAGCTGCAGAAGCGGCACGAGGTTCTCGAAGTCGGGATCAACCACGAACTTCCTGTCGATGTTGGGAAGAATCTCTGCCATCGTCTCGAGGTACAGCCTGCGCTTCGTGACGTCCTTCGCGCGCGAGTACTCGCGCCAGACCGCAACGAACCGCTCGGCGTCGCCCTGCGCGCGGTTGACCCGTGCGAGCGCGTAGCCCTCGGCGTCGCGGATGACGCGCTGCGCCTCGCCCTCCGCGGCCGGAATCGCCTGGTTGTACTCCGACCAGGCCTCGTTGATCATCCGTTCGCGCTCCTGCTTCGCCTGGTTGACCTCATTGAACGACGGCTTCACGGCGTCCGGCGGGTTGACGTCCTTGAGGTTGACGGTCACGATCTCGATTCCTGTCTGGTACTCGTCGAGTAGCCGCTGCATGTGAAGGGTGACCTCATCGGCTACTGCGACTCGGCCGACCGTGAGAACCTCGGTGACGCTCCGGTCTCCGACGATCTGCCGCATCGCCGACTCGGCGACGTCGCGGATCGTCTCGGGGACACCGCGCACTTTGAACAGGTAGAGCGTCGGGTCCTTCACCTGGTACTGGACGATCCACTCCACGACCGCCGCGTTCAGATCGCCGGTCAGCATGAGCGACTCGGCCGAGAAGTCCCCGCGCTGATACGTCGTGCGCACGCCGGCGCGCGCCGTCGCGAAACCGAACTCCTCTTTGAAGACGTGCCGCACCCTGACCTTGTGGACCTTCTCGAGGGCGAACGGGAGTTTGAGATGGAGCCCGGGCTGGACCGTTCGATCGTACGAGCCGAGCCTCTTGACGACGCCGACCTCATCGGTCGCGACCGAGTAGAAGGTCGTCGTCACGAGGATGAGCCCGAGAACTCCGAGTGCGATCCAACGCCACGCCCCGGTGTTAAGCGGCGGGAACTGGATCCCGCGGCGGTTGTACACCCGCATCTCGTCATCGTATTCCACGATGGCGGCTCCTTGTTGAAGTGGAAAGACGTCCGTGTGCTCTCGCCACGTCATGGTAGAGGCTCGCACGCGAGACCGCAAGGTCGCAGGGGAGGGATACGCGAGTTGCCTCTCGTGGACGTGCCGGCTGGAGCGCCGGAGTTCCACGCGGGTGCCGTGCATCCGGACGTCGACGGTGTCGGTGTTCTTGACGACACTGCTCAGTTGCGGTAGAATAGACGATACAACCGAAGAGACACCGACGCGGATCGCCAGACCCCCTGGCGCGGGAGCCAGCAAGAACAGATCCGTGACTGTGCTGAACACGCGACCCTGGAGAGACCCGAGGGAGGTACTCCATGGCACGTACAGCCGTCACGCTCGTTCTGGTGCTTGCGCTCGCGATCACCGCGACGGGCTTCGAGAAGACCGTTCTCTACGAGCACTTCACCGCCGTGTGGTGAGGCACCTGCCCATCGACCGCAGTTGTGGTCGACAACTTCCAGCAGCTCCACACCACCGATGAGCTCGTGCTCATCGGATACGATTTCAACGACTCGTTCAACTCGCAGCGGACCGGTTACTACGGCATCAGCGCATGGCCCACCGTGTGCGGCGACGGACTGTCGGACATCTGGCCCTGCAATCAGAGCACGCTTGCCGCGGACCTCGCGGCGCACGGCGCGAAGTCCTCTCCTCTGGAGATCACGCTCACCGAGAACAGCGAGGGCGACTTCACCGCGAGCATCACGGCGGACTCGGATGTGACCGGCGCCTCGCTCGTCATGGTCGCCGTGCTCGACGAGTACGTCCCCGCGAACGGGGGCGGGATGTCGCACCTTCCGTACCACGCGAAGGTCTTCATGACGCCGGTGACCGGAGAGGCCTTCTCGATCACGAGCGGCGAGACCATCGACATCAATAAGACCTTCGTTGTCGACCCGACGTGGGACTACGAGGCGATGGGAGTTGCCTGCTGGGTCCAGCGCACGGGTGGGACGAACCCGAGTCCGTCGCCCGACATGCCGACGAAGCGTGAGGTCTATCAGGCGGCGTTCCTCGCGACAGGGGAGACCGGTGTCGAGAGTCCCGCTGCCGCGTCGTCCATCGCGCTGAGCGCGCCGACGCCGAACCCGTTCCTCGGGTCGGCCACGTTGGCGCTGTCGCTCGGCGAGCCGGGCCGTGTCGAGGTCGCCGTCTACGACGTGACGGGCCGAGTGGTCCGCGTCCTCTCGTCGTCGGTCCTCGATGCCGGTGATCACAGTATCACCTGGGACGGTCGCGACGCGCGGGGCGCCGAATGCGCAGCCGGGGTCTACTTCGCGCGCGCCACACGCGGCGACGGGGAGAGTGCCGCGGCGAAGCTCGTGAGGCTTCGCTAGTCGGGACGGCGCGAGTCCTCAAGACACCAGGCAGACCGACCGGGGGTGTGGCGACACGCCCCCGGTTTGTCGCACCATGTCCGCGCCAGCGCAAGGCCCTTGACGAGAAACAGAGGCTGTGATAGGCTATATATTGTTGGCGTAGTGTATGGTCTGCCGGACCGTGGCTGCGCTGTCCGGTGTCATGCCCCGGACGACATGGAGAGAGAGCACAGGCATCACGGGTGAGACAGAAGAGAGAGGAGAGGTTGTGAGGACGATTGCGATCATGGCTGCGGCGCTTCTCCTGGCGGGAACGGCGTCGGCGACGGTGTTCCTCCACGAGGGGTTCGAGGCCGGAGCGCCCGGCTGGGAGGCCTTCGGCGAGATCAACGGGCAGTCCGGCTCGCTCTGGCACATCGAGGACCACCGCGCGTACGAGGGCACGTACAGCGCCGCGTACAACACGGGCGACCCGGACTACGGGTATGACGTCGGCTTCAACTGGGGCCTGGCTGCTTCGCCCTGGCTCGACCTCTCGGACGCCACGAGCGTCGAGCTCGACTTCTACTCCTGGCTCGACACGGATGACTGCCCGCTTCCTCTGGATATCACGCTCGTGATGATCCAGGCCGACGCGCTGCCGTGGCTGCCGCTCTTCCCGGACATCCAGGTGTTCGAGCAGTCGCAGTGGAATCATCTCGGGGCGGACCTGTCGTCGCTCGCCGGGATGGACCACGTGCGTGTGGGGTTCTACTTCGACTCGATCGGCCCGATCTTCAACTCCGGTGAGGGCTGGTATCTCGACAACATCAGCGTGACGGGTGAGACCTGCGGCTCGCCGGTCCCCGAGCCTTCGACCCTGCTGCTGCTCGGCAGCGGGCTACTCGGAATGGGGGTTGTCGTTCGGAGACGTCGCGGCTAGGCGCTGAACACGCAATCAGGGAATCCCGGACGGGGCGGACGCTGCGAGCGTTCGCCCCGTTCTCATGGCTTGTGGCCTGAGGCTCGTGGAGGGGGATGAGGCGCAGCTCATTTCGCTCCCTCCGGCGGAGAGGGCCGCGCGTGGGGCGCATCCACATGGCTCGATGCCCCCGGAAAAACGCGTTTCATCCCTTGACAGCTGCGGGCAGATGCGCTAGCATGTCGTGTGAGTGTCATTCGCTGTTGTTGGATCACGGGGAGGAGAGACTCATGAAGACCATGGCGATGGTCGTCCTTGCGTTGCTCGTCGCGGCGCCGATGGCGAGCGCGACGTATTTCCTGCACGAGGACTTCGAGAACTACCAGCAGGACTGGACGCACACCGGGTACAACTCGCTCTGGCACATCGAGGACTACCGCGCGTTCAGCGGAGAGTGGTCCGCCGCGTACAACACACGCGACGCGACCGGCGCGCCGCCTCACTACGATATCGGTTGGAGCTGGGGCCGCATGATGACGCCGATGATGGATCTGAGCACGGCGTCCGAGGTCTACTTCGAGTTCGCGTCGTGGCTCGAGACCGAGAACAGCCCGGACTACATGGACGTCGCCTACGTCGGGTACAGCACCGCGCCGATCCTCGGCTGGAACTACCTGACGCCCGACATCCAGACGTTCGACCAGGGTGTGTGGAACATCCTGAGCGCCGATCTGACTCCGTACCTCGCCGGTGAGGAGCACGCGCAGATCTGCTTCACGTTCGACTCGGTGGACGGTCTGTTCAACGACTACGAGGGTTGGTACGTCGACGACGTGAAGGTCTACGACGAGAGCACGCCGCCGCCGATCCCCGAGCCGTCGACGCTGTTGCTTCTCGGCAGCGGTCTGCTCGGTCTTGGCGCCGTGACGAGGCGTCGGAGGAAGTAGAACCGCACAGCATCACTTGCTGCCTCTGCGCGCGGGTCGCGCCGCGCACGCAGGCAGACCCCGTATCCAACAGAGAGGCGGGGCCCTTCACGGGCTCCGCCTCTTCTTCGTATGTTCGGTCCTGGGTATGTTCGGTCCGGTCGCGTGGTTCTGTGCCAGGTGTGTTCGGCCCTGTCCTGCGGTGTGTTCGGCGACGTCCGGTCACGAGGGCGCGTCTGTTCCGCCTCCGGGCGCGTCCGGCCCGCTACGGGATGCGGCGGTCGCGCTCCCGGACGTGGTTCACGATGTCCGGCAGATGGCGAGCGAACATCGGCAGAGCGATGAGCACCTGGCTCCAGGCGACGACGCCACGGTCGCCGAGGAGGTGGGAGAGGGCGGTGGCGATGGCGATGGCCGCGATGCCTCCGATGTAGAGACTGCGAGCCGTCCTGAGGATGATCAGACACACGACAAGTCCGACCGACATCCCGACCGGGACGACTGCGAGCGATGCCCCGGCCGTGGTCGCAGCCCCGCGGCCGCCGCGGAGCCCCAGGTAGACAGGCCAGTTGTGGCCGGCGACACAGGCGGCGCCGCACGCAACGGCCAGCCACGGCTCCGCGCCGAGCGCACGCGCGGCCGCGACGGCCGCGTAGCCCTTGGCGCCATCGATCAGGAGCACCGTGATCCCGGCCCACGTCCCGACGACGCGCCCGATGTTGCGCGCGCCGAGGTTGCCACTGTCGAGCGTCCTGAGGTCATCCCCGTGGAGCGCTCGGCAGAGGTGATAGGCCGGCGAGATGGAGCCGAGCAGATACGCACCGAGGAGCATCAGAGTCAGCTTCATGCGGGGAGCGTAGCACAGGCGCCGTGTCTGTCGCTTCCCTCAAGGCTGCTTGACCGGGGCAAAGATGTGTGCTATTCTGGAGAACAGGGAATCAACAGATAGAAAGCTCAGGACCCGAACAGGGAGTTGAGAGCCCATGAGGAAGAGCTATGTGGCAGCGGCCGTTCTCGTGCTCGTCGCGCTGACGACCGGCGCCATGGCGACCGAGTACCAGCAGGTTGATGCGTACAAGAACTGCATCGCTATCCGTACGCTGAACGCTCCGTATCTCTCGCTGACGCCGGGTGCGAAGTACACGGTCACGGTTGACGGCGACGCGACCATCAGCTTCTACGATGATGCTGAGATCGACGGCGTGTTCATCTACTACTACGACGGCACGTCGCCGCTCCATCCCAAGATGGCGGTCGTCAACAAGGGCGAGGAGTACACGTTCACCGCGAGCGACTCCGACTTCTTCGCGTTCATCGTCGACAAGTCGATGAAGGACACTGCCGACAACAGCGGGTTCATGTACGTGACGGTGACCGGGCCCGGCGGCTTCGAGGAGACCATCACGATCCAGGCGATGTTCAACTGCATCGGTCTCGAGGAGTTCGGTTCGACGAAGAAGATCCTCGTCGGCGGTTCGACCTATGCGACGAGCGTCACCGGTGACGCTGCGACGAACGGCGACCCGAGCGGCGTCTTCGACGGCGTGTGTCTCTTCCACCGTGACATCAGCCGCCCGTACCACCCGATCTACAAGGTCCTCGAGATCGGCGAGGAGTACATGATCACGCCGCACTCCGGCGGTTGGGTCTACGGGTTCCTCCTCGACGAGACGCTCGACACGATGGGCAACAACACCGGATCGATGCTCGTCGAGTTCCAGGAGCAGTCGCCGGTGGAGTCGACGAGCTGGGGTACGATCAAGGCCGAGTACCGCTAGCCACGACGGACACACGGATCGCAACAGGAAGGGGCCCCGTGCATGGCACGGGGCCCCTTTGCATTGGTCCGCGTTCCGCCGTGCGGCAACAGCAGCGACGCCTCCGCGCCGGCGACCGCCGAGCCGCCGCTGGCGGCGGCCGGCTACTTGAGCAGCACGACCTTCCTTGATTCCTCGTGTGTCCCGGCCTCTGCTCTCACGAAATAGATGCCGCTTGCAACCCGCCGGCCGGTGGAGTCCCTTCCGTCCCACACGACCGTATGCTCACCGGCTTCGATCCCGCCCGTGTGAAGCGTCCTCACGAGGCGGCCGGCCGGGGAGTAGATCCTGACGGTCGCATCCGTCGCCTGCGGCAGCGCGAGCTGCATCCTGGTGTCACCTCGGAACGGGTTCGGGTAGCAGGGTCTCAGCCCGAAGGCGAGCGGTAGGCCCGTGACCCCGGTCCCGCCAAGATCGATGTGAAGCTCGTGGCGAACGGTTCCGTGGTAGCCGCCACCGTTTGACTCGATGTCGACATAGAGCGTGGCGACGGTGTCGTTCGGTGCCGATGCGATCTCGATCTCGAAAGGCGTGTCGTTGAGCGCGGTGCCACCCACCAGGATGCCCGGATACGTCGATTGGCCCGCGATGACCGAGACCATCGGCGAGCCGGACACGAGCGTCGCGGACGCGCCGAGGGCATTCGCGTCGCCCTGGTTCCCGAGTTCGATGTGGAGTTCGACGATCTCACCGAGACCGGCCTCTCCGTTTCCGTCACCGGTTGCCGTGTCGTCCACCGTCACACCGTCAAGCACGATCCATGGAACATCGGGCTCCACGGGCGGCTCGGTCGTGAAGAGGAGCGCCGACCCATCGACGAGCGGCGCGGCGTGGGCGTCGTAGGTCCCGTCGAACAGATACTGGATCCCGGTCGTCTCATCCGGGCTCTCGATACCGATCGTGCAGCCGTCCACGGCTCCGACGGTCTGGTAGGCGATGAGCAGCTGGTTGTCTCCCGTCGGCGTCGGGTAGTAGTTGCGGTCGAGCAGGATCACCTGGAACGTCTGGCGGTCGGTCGTGTTCCAGATGGGTACTTCGTCGAACTGGATAATGAAACGATGGTTCTCGCTGTCGAAGTACCGGTAGATGTCTCCGCCGGCGGATGGGTCCAGGTCGTCCCAGAACGGGGCGATCATGTTCTCCGGTCCGTCGGTGTGCGGGATCGCGCTGTTGCTGCCGAACCGGTAGTCCTCCGGTCCGATCGAGACAAAGCCGTTCGAGCAGACAGAGACTGTCAGGGAGAAGGAACCGTAGTAGGTGCACCCGAACGGCAGGTTGATCATCACGGTCGCCGCATCGTCGTCCGTGATCTCGGTGATGATCGCTCCGGGACCGGGTGGTGCGATGTCGAACCACTCGTAGTCAGGGGCGACGGCGTAGATCGAGTCGCCCTGGTCGTAGCAGTAGTATCCGTAGGCGTCGGGACCGGACACCAGCGATATCGTCGGTCCGGAGACCGTCAGCTCGAGATCGACCGTCTCGGCGTACGCGTAGGAGTGACCGACACCCGCGAGCTGAACCCTCAGCAGTATCTCGCGCGCGTTGGGAGCATCCGGCGCGACCGAGAGCACGAACGGGGTGGACGTGTTCGTTGTCACGGCACCCGGTGAGAGGTCGCCGAGCCACGCGCTCCCCGACGTCACGGTGACGTACGGATCGGCGCTTGTGAGGGACGCCGTGACGTCGGTGACACCGCAGAGACCGACGTTCTCGAAGGCCAGTTCGAGTCCGACGACCTCGCCCGCGCTGGCGTCCCCGCCGCCGTCTCCTCCGGGCGCCGCGTCGTCAATGACGACCGTCTGGATCTCGAGATCACCCGACGCGACAGAGAGCGCCGGCGGTGAGACGGAACGCATCGTGTCGCCGTTGGCGATAGCGAGCTCGAGCGGCACCTGCTGTCCCACGCCGCAGTCCGCCGACACGCTGACCGTGTACGGGGGCGAGCCCGACGCGGTCGCATCGGGAAGCACGTTGCCGAACGCCGACAGGCTGTCGACAACCGTTGCGAACGTCGCAAGCGAGCGGAGCACCGCGGCAACCGACGAGGCGCCCTGGTCGCCGGTGTTCCGGATGTCCACGACGACCTCGGCCGTCTCGCCGGGACTCAGCAGGCCGTCGCCGTTCCCGCCGGACGTGTCGTCGAGCGCCATCCCGTCGTAGACGAGAAAGGAGCCGCCGTCGAGCGCCAGGGCGCTCCCCTCGTACGGAATGTGGTTCCGCGCGGTCACCGTGACCGAGAGCGGACCGGAGGACGAGGGTGCCAGGGTGAAGGAGACGAGTCCCGAAGCGTCCGTGTGACCGTATGCGTAGATGTCGCCGTCCTTGACGCATGCGACAAGCGCCCCCTCGAGCGCCTGACCGGCCGAGAGGACCGTGACGTCGAACGCTGTCTGGCTCTCGTGGAAGTACTCGTCGTGGAAGACCTGGAGCGGCTCCGGCTGTCCCGTCCACACACGCATCGCCGGGTCGCCCAGCAGATTCCAGGCCTTGTACTCGACGGTGTCCCCGTCGAAGTCGTAGGCGGCGAACTTCGCCGCCAGCGCTGCTGCACCGAGTTCTCCGCCGTTCTCCCCGAACGCCTGCTCGAAGAAGGCCATGTCGGCGGCCCCCCGCATGCGCGCCAGGCGCGCGCTGCCCGGGTAGGCCGTGTTGCTTCCGATGAACGCGACGCCACCGCGGGGATAGCTGGCCGAGCCCGCCCGGACGATCTCCTCGCTGATGTAGCCGTCGCCATGGTAGACGCCGGTCGCGCAGGTTGCGGAGACCACGATCGGGAGCTTCCAGCCGTTGCTGAGGCTGCCGGGGTTGACCCCGAAGACCCCCGGCCAGTGGGTCCAGGCCTGTCCGCGGAAGTTGACGAACCCGGGCCCGGCGTTCCAGGCGTTGTAGACCTGCGTGGAGGTCGCGCCGCTGCGGTCGAACAGCGTGTCGATCCTCGTGAACTCCGCGTTCTCCATGAGGTCGTAGATGAACCACGTGTTCACGTAGTAGATGAAGTCGCCGTCGTCCCAGTCGTCGGCGACCATGAGCATGCCGCTCGTCGGCCAGTCGGTTCCGCTCGTGACGGGGGTTCTCTCGTACCCGAGCGTCTTGGCGACGAGCGTCGCGCAGTCGCCGAGCGAGTCGGCGCTCAGGCGTCCGATGAGCACGTCGATGAAGAGGTCATCGCCCTCAAGCTGAGCGTAGTAGTCGTCGGTCGCCGTGCCGTCGTCGTACGCCGGGACGTCCTCCGTGTCGCCGACCAGAAGCACATACTCAGGCGGAACCGCCCAAGTGTCGTACGCCGTCTGGATGTAGGACTTGATCGACGCTCCGGAGTACCCCGTCGTGTTGAGGTCGACGACCATGGTCTGGAGTCCCATGAGGTGTCGCCACTCGGCCAGATCGTCCACCGCCGATGCGTAGGTGGGGGAGGTGATGATCAGATAGCGCGCGCCGAACTCGATCTCGTCTCGGCGCCCCAGGTCGCCGATTCCGATCCCGGGCGTCGATGCGAACGCCGCCCGTTCCGAGGGCCGGTAGTTGAGGACCGAGCTGTGGTAGACGTTCCGGAGTGAGTGTGACGTGCGTGTGTGCCGGCGAGTCTTCTCGTTCATGCCGGGATCGGGAGTCGCCTCGAGACGGACGGTGACCTCGATCGGTCCGGGCGTCGGCTCGAAGACGACCTGGACGATCCTCAGATCGCGCATCAGTCCCGGGGCAGAGACGCGGGCCGCGCCGGGAGGGTCGACGTGCACTGCGATGCGACCGTGGTCGGGAACCTGGAGATGCACGCTCTCCATCCACCCACCGCCCTGTGTTGAGAATCGAGCGACCACCAGTTCGTCCGTGTTCTCGATGATCTCAGTGGTCGTCTTCACGGGACCCATCGCGAGAGCGGTGTCGGTGCTCGCTGCGCACCGTGTCGGGGCGAGGAGACTGACCGCAAGGAACAGAGTGGACGCGAGGAGTGCGGCGAACGTGAGTGGCGAAACGGCCGGTCGTCGCAGGGCGGAAGCTGGGTACACGAGTTCCTCCTCACCGTCCAGGGGCGACGGCGTTCGGTGAAGTCGGTGTCATTCTCCCACTATTGCACATTATGGTGCATTCGTCAATAAGTCGGGTGGGGGGGCGTCGTCTCGATGCTCTCGGGGGGCGCAGGTCAGGAGTCTGAGGGGTCTGCAGTCCGACCGACGGCGATGAACCGCGCGGTGCTTCTGGCAACGAGTTCACCGTCTCGCGTCGCCTCGGCCTCCATGCGGTGCACGTTTCGGCGCGACTCAACCAGGCGCGCGGTGAAGGTGATCGGTTCGCCGACCATCACGGGGGAGAGGAATCGGACCGTGAGTTCGGCTGTCAGGGCGACCACTCCCATCCGGTTGAGGAGTGTCACCATCGTTTCATCCAGGACCGTGCTGACGAGACCGCCGTGGACCACATCATGGTACCCCTGGAATCTCCCGTCGAAGGCGATCGTCGTCGTTAGCCCGGCGTCCGTGTCGGCGAACTCGAGATGCAGGCCATCGGGGTTCGCCTTACCGCACGCGAAGCACATGGAGTCGTCTGCGAGGTCCAGTCTCTTCACGCGTCCTCCGAGGCGTCTCTCGTCTCGTCGTCGGAACTCGAGAGCGCCTGCGCCTCGAGCTCGTCGGGGTCGATCACGCTGTCGAGGATCCTGCGTGCTTCGTCGAGTCGATCTGGCGGGACCAGCACCTCGACCTTGCCGAGTCCATCAACCGTCACCGCGATGAGTTTCGCGACCGACTCCATCTTGATGCGGACGGGGATGCCCGCCGACTCGAGGGCCGTACGAATGGCCTCGGCTTCGAGCTCCCCGGAGACGGTACGGGCGACCGCAGTCGCGTGGGTTCCGTTCGCCGGACGTTCCTCGTGGGCCCCGTCGTCCTGCGCCCGTGGTTCGCCGCTGTCTCTCTCGTCTCGCATCATATTCCTCCGTCAATCGGTTCGACACGGTTCGTTGGCCGGAGTATAGCCGAGAATGGGGCGTGGACGCAAAGACGGGCGAGGAGGCCCCGCCCGTCTCGTTCGTTCTGATCTCTGCGGGGCCGCGCTAGCGGTACATGGCCTTGATGGTGCCCCACGAGGTGCTCTCGACCGGCGTGCTGGTGAGGAACCACTGGTAGATCACGTCGATCATGTGGTGGAAGTCGATATCGCTCGCTGCTGAGATCTCGATGCCGCACCACACGGTCTTGAAGGTGCCGGAGTCGTAGTAGATGCCGACGCCGTCCGTGGCGGCTTCGTCGTAGGAGAACAGATAGTCGGCGCCCTCGATCGGCGTCGCGACATCCGGGAAGAATTCGTTGGAGAGGAAGACCGTCTGGGAGTCGAGGAAGAAGCTCTCCCCTTCGAACGGGCTGCCGACCGAACCGCTGATCGTAGCGGTCAGCGGCGCCCAGAGGATGTCCTGCGTGCACACGTCGAGACCGAGGTAGTCGCGGGGGAATCCCGAGCAGATGCCCATGGTCGGGTGCGCGCCGTACATGTAGTCCTGCCCGACGATCAGCAGGTTGCCGCCCGTGTCGAGATAGCTCGCCAGGACAGCCTCGTCGGCCGGGTCGATGTTCTGCGGAGCGGACCACCAGTTCTCACTTGTGAGCACGACGACGACCGGGTAGTTGTCGGCCGTGACGTCAGGTGGGAAGTTGATGGTGCCATCGGCTACCTCGACCGAGGCGAACGAGAAGCTCGTCGCACCGGCCGCCGTGAAGGCATCGGCGTAGCGTGTGCTCGGGTCAAAGAACCCAGGGTTGGCGTTGATGTCGACACAGATGAGAACGTCGGCCACATAGAGCTGAGGGCCGGCGGGCTGAAGCTCGGTCGTAGCCAGGTCGTCATAGCCGAGCCGTGAGTTCAAGGCGAAGACGGGAGCTGCCACGATGAGAATCGCCAGAACCACTAGCACTCTTGTCATCAGTCCTCCTCCTTCAGGAGACAGGGTCTCGGTGACTTCTCTAAGGAATGCCTCGTTTCCGAGTATACCATAGGGCCGTCAGAGGGTCAAGATGGGGAGCGGGCTTCCTGAACGCTCCGGGCGCACCGAACCGGGCCCGGCTCGGTGTTGCGCGCCTTCCGGCGGTCGTGTACCATGAGCCCGTGCAGCAGCGCTGAGCAGCAACCGTCCCCCGGCTTCTCCTGAGCGACCACGCGGGGACCAGGGGGGACCTCGATGCTGGACCAGGGCCACACGAGCCACGACGAACGGTCACCGGAGCGACTCGGCGAGCCGGGCGGGCAGCCGCGGCGCTTCACGAGTCGTGAGATCGCGCTGCTGGGTCTCATGGCGGCGCTCTGGGGCGTCATCGAGATCACGGTAGGCGGCATGATCAAGGGATGGCGCGTCCCGTTCGGAGGCGCCGTGCTCGGAGCGTTCGGGGTCGTGATCATGCTGACAGCCCGCGCGAACGTTCCGCGGCGTGGCTCCACGATCGCGGTCGGGCTCGTGGCGGCCGGTATCAAGGCAGTCTCCGGGTTCGGCGGCGCCGCATTCGCCGCGATCGGGATCGTGATCGAGGCGCTGCTCGTCGAGGCCGCGTTGAGCTTCTTCCGACCGGGTTCACGCACGTCGCGGTACACCGCCGGCATCCTTGCGGTGCTCTGGGCGTTCGCCCACCCGTTCGTCCTGTGGGGGCTTCTGGGAGGGCGCGACGTGTTCAGCTTCACCGTCGGCGCCATCGTGGGACACTCTCAGGTCGGTCCCATGCAGGCCATCGTCGTCATCGTCTTTCTGATTCTCATCCATATCGCATTGGGGGTGAGCGCCGTGATGTTCGTGGACAGGATTCTCCTCGCACCACTGGCGCGCGCGCGCGGTGCGCTCCCTCCGAGGTCCGACGGTCCGGACGACCGACCGAGGTCCGGAGGAGGGACGCGCGCGGCGATCGTGCTCTGCGCCATGCTGCTCACGTTCGCGGGTGCGGCCGATGCTCTCGCCGACGGCAACTCGAGGAACGGCAACGACGGCGGCGGTTCGAACGGGTCGCAGGGTGACTCCAAGAGCCAGAGCATCTACGTCTTCCCCGAGCTGACCGTGTTCGGAACGCGGTTGCTCGGACCGTACGCGGTGTACGAGGTGTCCGACACCGATCTGGATGCTTCCGGAGCCGACAATCTGGCGCAGGTCCTCTCGATGGTGCCGGGCATGATCGTCCGCACGAACTCGCGAGGCGAAGAGAAGATCGGAACCCGTGGTCTGTCCGAGCGCGAGATGGTCGTGCTCGTCGACGGTGTGCCGCTCTCGGACCCGTACAGCGGCAGAGTGAACTCGAGCCTCGTGCTGTCGGGGGCGATGGGCACCGTCAGCGTGACGAAGGGGCCGGCCGCCACGATCTACGGGGCGAACTCGATCGGCGGGGTCGTTGAGGTCAACACCTCGGGACACGGCCAGACTGGGCTTGCCTACAGTCTCTCCACGGGAAGCAGGGGCTACTCCGGATATCTTCGCGGTGGTGGCTACTGGGGGAATACCCATCTCAGTGGCGGCGTGTCCGCGAACGGGCGGTCGGACTTCCGGCTGCCCGACTCGTACGAGCCGACAGCGCTTGAGGACGGCGAACTCCGAGACTTCTCCTCGTCCGAGGACATGATGGTCTGGGGGCGCGCGGCCGGGCGGTTGAGCGAGACGGTCGGCGCGTCGCTCTCGTTCCAGGTGAGCGACGGAAGCCACGACGCCCCTGTGGAGACCAACGCCTCTCGGCCCCGCTATTGGGGGTTTCCGGCGTGGCGCGAGTCCCGCACAGTGGCCGGAGTGGACTGGCGACCCGACGCGAACCTGTTCGTCGAGGGCAAGCTCTTCTACTCGACCAACGACAACCAGCTTGCGTCGTACAACGATCCGGCGCGGACCCAGAGGCGGTGGCTCTCCACCGTCTCCAACCACGCGATCGGAGGATACGCGTACGCCGAGTACCAGGGCGTTCGTGGACACAGGCTCTCCGGCGGGGTCAATCTCCGCGGGGACGTCGCCGAGCAGCAGGGAGACGTTGGTGCGGAGTGGGAGCGATACGATGCGACGACCGGCTCGATCTTCGCTCAGGACGTGTATCGTCTCGGCATGAACGATCGGCTCACGATCGCGGCGAACGCCGACGTAGTCAGCGGGAGCGTGCAGTCGCTGACGAGCTTCAACCCGCAGATCGCCTGGTCGCACAGCTTCGCCAACGGCCTCGGGATGCGTCTGCTCGCCGGGTCGAAGACCCGCTTCCCGACGCTCAAGGAGTGGTACAGCACGTCGATTGGGAACCCCGACCTCAAGCCTGAGCAAGCCGTCTCGCTTGAGGCCGAGCTCGTGAAGGCCACGCAGGACGGCTCGCGGCTCTCCGTTCTGCTGTTCGATCAGCGCGTGACGGACATGATCGTTAGCTCGGGGAGCGGTGACCCCTGCGACAACATCGGCGAGGTTCGGGCTTGGGGCGCGGAGCTTGCCGTTCGTCATCGCATGTCGCCGAGCCTGAATCTCGACCTGAGTCTCGCGATGACCTCGGCGCAGGACCTCGACTCCGGCACCGACGTGCCGCTGGTTCCGAAGACCATGGCGACCGGCGTGTTGACGTATGAACGAGGTCCGGCGCAGTACATGGCACGCGTCACGCGTGTCGGCCCCCGGGCGAACGACGAGGTGAGCAGCCTGCCGGCCTATGTGCTCGTCGGGCTCAGAACGACCGTAGAGACGAGGTGGGGCGACGTCTTTGCGGGTGTGGAGAACATGTTTGACGTCCTGTACGAAGACGAGAGCGGTTTCCCGCAGCCCGGCCGGAGCTTCGAGGTCGGGATCATGCGGGACCTCTTCCACTAGCGCATCGTCGATGCGCGAACCGCGGGTCGAAGCGAATCCGCCGAGCCATCCGGGAATCTGAAGGGGTGGAGGCAATGAGCCTCCACCCTTTGTTCTGGTATCCTTTGTGGCGGCTGCCCTGGCCGGAGCCACCCTGAGAGAAGTCTCGAGGAGAAGACGAATGCATCACGTGCGATCCACGATCACAAGAGCGGTCCTCCTGCTTGTGCTGGTCGTTCCGGCGGCTTCCGCCGGGGTGACCGTGCAGGCCGAGGGGGAGCAGTTCGTCGACTCGTACAACATCGGTGGTATCGAGATCTCCAAGGCCTTCTGCTCCGGGGCGAGTGAGTGGTACGCCGCCGACGGCCTCGATGTGACGGGGGAGTGGATCGAACTGGATATCGCGGTGCCGATCACCGGGTACTACCAGCCACGCCTCGGGTATCAGGTCGAGTACGAGGACAGCGCTGCCGTGCGGCTCACGGTCATCGATGATGAGGTGCCTGAGTACACACGCGTGTCCGACTTCGCGCTCCTCGAGGGGTGGGGGTTCGGCTGAGGTCCCTTCTTCGTCTCGGTCGGAGACGAGGAGGTCTGGCTCAAGTCCGGAGTCAACCGCTTCAGCGTTGAACACGTGTCGGGGAGCCGGGCACGAGTCGACTACGTGAGATTCAGCTACACCGGGTCGCCGGTCGAGAGCCGGACCTGGGGCAGCATCAAGAGCATGTACCGATAGATGAGGCCGGGAGCGGTTCTTGCATAGCTCCAGGGTGTCGAGTTCGCACGGAGGATCCGATGAGACCTGTTGACGACCTGATGAGGGCGGCGATGATCCCGCTGGTGCTTGGCCTGGCCGCGCTCGCCGCGCTTCCGGCGATCGGGGCGATCCAGGTCCTGGTCGAGGCCGAGTCGTTCGTCGACTCTCACGACACGGGTGGCGCATCCATCCAGGCGGTGAACTGCACGAGCGCCAGTGATGGGCTCGCCGTGGACGGACTCGACCTCATCGGCGAGTGGATCGAGATCAAGGCGACCGTGCCTGACGAGGCATGCTATGAGCTGCACCTTGGCTTCCAGGCGATGTACCAGGACCCCGTAGTCGCCGGCGTGACGATCTTCGATGAGGGTCACTCGACCGTCGAGGGCGTCACCGAGTTCCAGTTCATCGGCGCCGGTCTTGGCTGAGGTCCCTTCTCCGAGGCCGCCGGGAGCGGTCCCGTCTGTCTGAAGGGTGGCACCTACGTCGTCCGTCTCGAGCTTGTCAGCGGCATGTTCTTCCTGCCCGACTACGTCATGTTCAGCGCGACTCAGACGACCGTCGAGCCCCTCGACGAGGAGCTGAGCTGGGGAGCCATTAAGAGCCTCTACAGGTAGCCCTCCCGTGCTATACTGCGGGCGAGTCGACCATCCGGACCGCCCGTGGCACAGGAGGCACTATGCGATACACCATTCTGACGCTCGTGCTGACGGCCGTCCTGGCGATGGCAGTCAGCGCGGACGTCACCAGGACGACCCTCGGCGACATACCCCGTACGTACTCTCACTTCCTCAATTCCTACCAGGCGTCGCTCGCCGGTGCGGGATCCGCGGCCGGCGGCGTCGGCGCGGTCTACTACAATCCGGCGCTCGCGGCGCAGTACGAGGGGGTCAGCGGACAGGCGACGGTGCGGTTCAACGTCAAGAACCGTGACTACGTCACGGGCGACTTCGATGCCAGCGACGACGGCTTCCTCTTCTCGAGCGCCGTCGCCGTCAAGCGGACGGGGAGTCTGTCTTTCGGCTTCAACTACTCCTGCCCGGCCTATCGCAGCGTCGAGTACACGGGTCTCAAGGACGATGAGGGGACGATGAAGGACTACCGAAGCGAGCAGACGGGTTCGCTGCGGGTGTTCGAGCTCGTCTTCGCCTCGAGGATCGGCTCGACCGAGCAGGGCTCGATCGGCCTCTCCGCAGGACTCGCGACGCTCGATGAGACGATGCGCGAGGGTTTCACCGGCGAGTCGCTCGACAAGGCGCGGGTCAGGGGGATGGGCGTGACGGCGTCCATCGGCTTTCTGTTCGATGCGACCGAGACCTTCACGGCCGGCGTCGGCTACCGGTGGGGCTCAGAGGTCAACACCAGAAGCGACGACTACTACCAGGAGGACCGGCGCGACGAGACCACCCGCATCCAGTCGATGCTGGTCGCCGGGGCACGCTTCGAGCCGACCGATGTCCTGTCCATCCACGCCAGCTATCTGGTCGACGGCTGGAGCCAGGCGAAGACCGACCTCTCGGCGTGGCCCCCGACCGATCCGCCTCATCCGACCGAGGGTGAGCGCGACGAGTATGACGACGATCTCTCGACCATCGCGCTGGGCGTCGAGGTGTCGCTGATGGAGGAGCGGCTCACGCTTCGGAGCGGCTACGCGATGCAGACGACGGAGATCGACAAGAACGTCGTTCCGGAGAGCGCCATCGGGTTCGGTGCGGCCTGGAGATTCAGCGAGTACGCGGTCGAGGGCGCCGTCGTGCGCGAGTCATTCGCGGAGGACGGCGACAGCGGGCAGATGACGAACTACGGGCTGTATCTGACGATCGGCTACGTCTTCTGATCCCGGAGCCCGCCCGACGTCCGATCGCGCCATCCCGGAGACACCCGATGCGGATCGCGGTTGCGTTGAGCGGCGGTGTCGACAGCGCCGTCGCGGCCTACACGCTCAAGCAGCAGGGACACGACGTGGTCGGTCTGACGATGCTTCTCTCCCTGTCGTCGGCCGGCAGCGACCATCTCGAGACGACCACCGCCGCCGCGTCACGCGTGGCGGCGGTGCTCGATATCGAACACACGGTGCTCGATGCGACCGAGCGGTTCCGCGAGCTGGTGATCGCACCGTTCCTGCGCGAGTACGCGTCCGGACGGACCCCGAACCCGTGCATCGTCTGCAACGAGGCGGTCAAGTTCGGTCTGCTGATGGACGAGGCGGACGGGCTCGGTGCCGGGTTGATGGCGACAGGACACCACGCGCGCGTCGTCACCGGCGACGACGGCGCGCGGCTGCTCCGTGGCCGAGACGGGGCCAAGGACCAGTCGTACTTCCTGTATCGGTTGAGCCAGAAGCAGCTTGCGCGCAGTCTCATGCCGATCGGCGAGATGACCAAGGACGAGGTGCGAGCGATCGCGACCGATCTCGGCGTCACCGCGTTCTCCGGTCGCGAGAGCGCGGACATGTGCTTTGCCGGCGCGGGGCTTCCCGCGTTCATCCGCTCGGAGGCACCGGAACTGCTTCGGCCCGGTCCGATCGAGGACCTCGACGGTCGAACACTCGGCGAGCACGACGGCGTTGCCCTCTACACGGTCGGTCAGCGCTCCGGTCTGGGGGTGGCCGTCGGGATCCCGGTGTATGTCATCCGGATCGATGTGGCCCGACGCGCCGTCATCGTCGGCGACGGGAGCCAGCTGATGTCGGGCGCGCTGGAGGCACACGATCTTGCCTGGCCGTCCGGTGGCCCTCCGGCCCACGAGTTCGAGGCCGTCGCTCGCGTCCGATACGCTGCGCGTCCCGCGCGGTGTCGCGTCACGGTCGAGCATCACAGCGCGCGGGTGCGATTCACAGAGGAACAGCGGGCCATCGCGCCCGGGCAGTCCGTGGTGTTCTACGATGGAGACCATGTGCTCGGCGGCGGGATCATCGAACACGCCGCCGGGATGCGTGAAGAACGATAGGGATGAGTGAAGAACGATACGAGTGAGGAGGCGTGACGTGAAGGCAGTTGTGCTCGCGGCGGGGAAGGGTACCCGGATGAAGGAGATCACCGATGCCATCCCGAAGCCGATGGTCGAGGTCGGAGGGCGGCCTATGCTGTGGCAGGTCCTCACCGCGCTCGGGCGGGCAGGCGTCGAGGACGTGGCCGTCATCGTCGGATACAAGGCCGACGTCATCCGCGACTACTTCGGCGACGGAAGCGACGTCGGTGTCAGCGTGAGCTACTTCACGCAGGAGACACAGGACGGGACGGGGCGGGCGGCTGATCCGGCGAGGGAGTTCCTCAGCGACGGCCCGTTCTTCTTCACCTTCGGGGACATCCTCACCGAGCCCGAGGCCTATCGACAGATGGCCGAAGCGTTCCGTCGCGAGGAGACCGACCTTCTGCTCGCGGTCCGGACGGTCGATGACCCGTACAAGGGTGCGGCGGTCTACGTCCGCGACGGTCTCGTCGAACGGCTCGTCGAGAAGCCACCCCAGGGGACGTCGAGCACGAACTACATCAACGCGGGCATCTTCGTGACCAGACCCGTCCTGTTCGAGTACACCGCGAAGCTCGAGCTCTCGGAGCGCGGTGAGTACGAGATTCCCGACGCCATCCGGATGATGATCGCCGACGGTCTTGCCGTCCGCACGTTCGAACTCGCCGACTACTGGCGCGACGTCGGCACGCCCGAGGACCTCGCAGCCGCGGGGGAGGATGCCAGGGAGAAGCGCGGGCTCGTGGGCGACGAGTAGACTGTGGCGCCGCGCTTCCGGACCAACGCTGCGTCGGACGGGGGCGTCCAACTGGACACACGCCACTGACACCGTTCCATCGAGCCGGGGGATACGAGATTGAGCAGATGTGACGCGCGCACGACCGGACGCGCCGCCGCGGTCGCCACTCTGGCGCTCGCTGTGCTGGTGCTTGCGGGCTGCGGAGCCGCATACGACCTTGACGAGATCCGGGCGCGGTCCGACGATATGGCCGCCGAGATCCTCGAGGCGTACTACAACACCGACGCGCACGGCGAGGAGTCCGACCTCGCAGGTATCTGGGAGAGCTACGCGGATCTGGCCGATCCGGGGATACCCGAGTACGTGGCCCGCATGCGTGATCGGGAGACCGACCCCCGCGAACGCAAGCGTCTTGACTACCTCTTCTTCGATACCGCGAGCACCGTCATCTACGACGACCTCATCGCGATTCAGGACGAGATCTCCAACGCGGAGGCGACCGGTGTCGTGGTCGTCGACGGCGACTCGATCGCCTACCGCGACATCGGGATCATGTTCTACAACGAGACCGACAGTGAACGGCGACAGCGGTACTACGACGCGATGGGCGCCTTCGAGGCCGAGAACCTCAACCCGCTGCGGGCGCGCATGGTTGCCGAGAGCCGCTCGAGGCTCCGCGAGTTCGGGTTCGAGAGCCTCGATGCGTTCGAGGCCGACCGACGGAACCTCGATCACGACGCGTTCGAGGAGACCGTGCTCGACCTGCTGGGCGCGACCCGTGACATCTACTGGGAGCTGACGAACGACGCGGCGCGCGAGGTCTTCGGTGTGGATGTGACCGAGGTCCCCGACTACGACCGCGGCCAGCTCTTCCGCGGCGCGGAGTTCGACGCGTACTTCCCGGCGGACGGGATGATGTCCTTCATGAGGGAGACGTTCCTCGGGATGGGGATCGATATCGACGCGCTTCCCATCGACGTCGACGATGAGGACCGGCCGGAGAAGGAGCCGCGCGCGGCGACCTACGGCATCCGCCCCGGCCGGGACGTTCGGATCCTCCTCAAACCGTCTGGCGGCGTCGACGACTACGCGACGCTCTTCCACGAGATGGGTCACGGCATCCACGACGGCGTGGTGACCGTGACCGAGTACGAGTTCCAGCGGCTGGGCGACTACGGCGTGACCGAGACCTACGCCTACATCCCCGAGCAGCTCTTCATGGATCCGCTCTTCATCACGGACTCGGGGCTCATCACCGACGATCGCGTCCTGGGCCGCTTCCTCAAGAACCAGCTGCTCGGGTCACTCGGGAGCGCCCGCTACTACGCGGGGCTCTTCCGGTACGAGCGCTTCCTCCACACAGGCGAGCATTCGCAGGACGAACTCGCGCAGGCCTACGGGCGGTACATGGAGGATTCGCGTCTCGTCCCGCTCGCGCATCCGGAGTACGGGTATCTGTCAAGCAACGAGGACTTCTACGGTGTCAACTACCTCGAAGCATGGATCCTCGCGGCACAGCTGCGACACGCGTTCCGTGAGCGGTTCGGCGAGCGGTGGTGGGATTCGAAGGAGGCCGGCGCGCTCTGGGTCGAGCTGATGGAGTACGGGGCCGAGCTCTCGGCTGTCGAGGTGGCGCAGTACGTCGGGTTCGACGGACTCGATTCGAGCTATTACATCGACGAGGTCAGACGCGCGTACGAGGCGTACCGCTAGGGAACGCCTCGCACGATAGCCTGTTCGTCTTCCAGAAGGCGGGTCCGCACGCGTGGGTCCGCCTTCGCACGTGTTCCAACCACCGACTACTGCATCGGCTCTCCGGTGAAGCGGTAGCCGACGCCTCGGATCGTCGAGATGAGCTCCTGCCCCGAGGCCGACGTCAGCTTCGAGCGGAGCCGGCTGACCAGGACGTCGACGGTCCTGCCGATCACATCGATCTCGTCTCCCCACACACGGCGCCGAAGCTCCTCACGCGTGCAGGTCCGGTCGCCGTTGACGGCGAGGACGTGGAGGAAACGGAACTCCTTGTTCGTCAGCTCGAGCGGTTCGCCGTGGACCTCGACGCACGACCGCGACGGGTCGATGACGATCCCGTCGAAACAGAGCGTGCGGGCGTAGCACTCGGCCTCGTTCTCCTCGGCCGGGGAGAAGAAGTCGTTCACAAGTGTGATGACCTCGTCGACGCCCGTCCATCGCACGACCGGCTTCTCCGGAGCGCCGCCCGCGACCAGCACCTCGTCGTGCTGGGTGCCTGGCTCGGCGAGAACGACCGCCGGGATGGGCACGGAGTCTCCGTTGGAGGTGAGGATCCGCGCGAGGTCCTTTCCTCCGATGTCCGACAGCACCAGTCCGACCAGCACGAGGTCGGGACGCTCGAGCTGGATGCAGCGGAGTGCTTCGCGTCCGGTTTCGGCCTCGCACACGGCGTAGCCGGATGCCGAGAGCGCGTGGGAGAGCTGCTTGAGAATCTTCGGATCCCGCTCCGCTACCAGGACCCGCCTGGGAACTCCAGTCACCCGTGACCTCCAGGGTGGATCTCCGTCGTCGAAAAGCCCGTCAGGGCGTTGGTTACCATGTCTCAAAGAAGCAAGGAGTGTGCCGGAACGTCCTGTGTGAAACGCCCAAGAAGTGGGGCCTGTGGGGTCGGAAATGCCGGCGTTGCGGTGCGTGAGAGCAGTTCGCACGAGCGGCGGCAGCGTCTGGTGCGGGGCGTTCGTGAGGTCCCGGCACACCACCCGGCGCCCGGCGTTCAGCGCATGAGCGCGCGCGTGTCCGCGGGCCGGCGTGAGCCGGTGGAGCGGGGAGAGTGGAGGAACTCGACGACGTGGCGCGTGATCAGCGACCGCCAAGGGGCGCCGACCCAGTGCGTTCCCCACAGGAGCCTGCGCTCGGGGGTCCCGAGTTCGAACCAGAGCTGCCGTGCGGCCGACGCCGGGATGACCGGGTCGAAGCGCGCGTTGATCAGCAGCGCCGGTCGCGTCCGGAGATGCGGCGCGAACGTCAACGGGTCGAAGAGGAAGTAGTGATAGGCGGCGCGGACGTCCAGCGGATGGTCGGCGGCACGGACGGCGTCGAGGTACGCCGCGTAGCGCTCGCGCGCCAGCCGCCGGTCCGCGGGGGAGATGCCGGCGCGGGCGAGGCGTCTCCGCATGGCGAAGCCGTGGATCCCGTCGAAGACCAGCGCGTCGAGGTCGGCCCCGCCGAGGATCGGGACGAGGCATCCGAATCCCGGTTCGAGCGCCGCGGCGATGACGGCGATGAGTGCACCGAGACTGATGCCCGCGATGACCGGGTCGCCTGCCCCTCCTGCGGTGCCCGCGGCGTCCCGCGCAACGAGCCAGCGTCGAGCCGTCCGGACGTCGACAACGGCCTGCTCGTACGCCGGAAGCGCGCGCGTCGCGTCGAGGCTTCCGTACATTGCGCCCGAGCGTTCGCCGCTCCCGCGCCTGGCTCCCGTGTGCGGGAGCTCAACCACCAGCGTCGGGAATCCGCACGTCGCGAACGAGGCGGCCATGGGCAGACATGTGTCGGGTCGGAGAGGACCGAGCCCGTGGAGCAGGAGGATCGAGCGGACCGCCCGGACCCTGGAATCGACGAGGTGGACGGCGCGGACCTCATCGACCCGGTCGTGGCCCGATGGGAGGAGCGTGTGGAACGAGAGGTCGGTTCGGGCGAGGCCCCGGTAGTCCGATTCGGCCGTTCGGTACGTCACCCGGTCGTCCGGGAACGGATAGAAGGTCTCCCGGTCACGGTGGGCGCGCAGCGGAACGGTATCCGCGCGGTCCGGTGGTTCAGGGAGCATCGTCTTCATGTCGTCAGCCTATGACCGCCGGCGCGACCCGTCAAGGGGGCGGCGCATGTGTTGACAGCACAACGGCCTCGTGGCACACTCGGCGGGAGTTATGTCAGGCCCGCGCGGCCACCCAGACTCGGGTGGCCGCGCTCGCTTTGCGATCGCGGGGAGTCTCCTGGAACCGGTACATCGGAGGCGCGTGTGACCGTTCGGATCATCGTTGTCGGGTTCTACCTTCTGGTCGTTCTCGCTGTCGGGCTCGCGGCCCGCCGGCGCGGTCGCGGGGCTTCGACGTCCGGCGCGTCCGGCTACTACCTGGCCGGGAGGCTCCTCGGGCCTCTGGCCGTGCTCGCTACGATGGCGGCGACGAACTTCAGCGGGTTCACGGTCGTCGGGTTCGCCGGCGCGGGTTATCGCATCGGCATGGCGTTCTACCCGGTCATGGCGGTCGGCACAGGACTGATGGCTGTTTCGTTCGCCATCATCGGGCTGCCGGCGCATCGCATCGGCCGCCGGCTTGGTCTCGTCACCCCGGCGGAGCTCATCGGAGCGCGATTCGGCCGCGGCCCCGCCGGCGTCACGGCGACTGCCATGGCGCTCTTCACGCTGCCCTACCTCGCGATCCAGCCGATGGCGGCAGGATACGCGCTCGAGGCGCTTCTCGGTCTGCCGTACGTCGTCGGAGCCGGACTCGTCACGGCGATCGTCGCGCTCTACGTGCTTGCGGGCGGACTGCGGTCGGTCGTATGGACCGACTTCGCGCAGGGCGTTCTCATGACGGCGGTGCTGGCGACCGGGTTCGTCGTCGTTGCGCGCGCCACCGGAGGCGGGGCGTTCGCGGCGCTCGTCGACAGGTTCCCGGCGCTCGCCGCGAGGCCCGGTGGCGACGGCAGTCTCATTCTCGGAGTCTGGGCGAGCTACATGCTCCTGTGGTTCCTGGCGGACCCGATGTTGCCCCAGCTCTTTCAGCGGTTCTACGCATCGCGGAGCGAGCGCCCGATCGTTGTCAGCATGGCGCTCTATCCTGTTGTCACGGCCGTCCTCTTCTTCTTCCCGGTCGCCATCGGTGCGCTCGGGCGGCTTCACGTCGACGGGCTCGCGGGACGAGATGCGGACCGCATCCTTCCCATGCTCATGGAGCGATTCGGCGGCGACTGGCTGGCGGCGCTCGCCTGCGCCGGCCTGATCGCGGGGATCATGTCGACCATGGATTCCCAGCTGCTCACGATGGGGTCGGTGATCGAGCGGGACGTTTTCGGGCGGGGGAGAACGCATGGAGGATCGGGCGCTGAAGCAGGCCGGCCGATGGTCACGAACGGGCCGGGGGAGGGCCAAGGGATCGCAGGACGCCTCGCCATCGTCGCGATGGCCTTGGGCGGGTTCCTGCTGTCCGTCCGGCCTCCGGCGACCATTCTCTCTGTGGCGACCCAAGCCTTCGCCGGGCTGGCCGTGCTCCTCCCGGCCTTCTTCGCCGCCCTCTACTCGCGCCGTGTCTCTGCGACCGGTGTGGTCGTCTCGATCGTGGCGGGCGAGGTCGTCGTGGCGTTGTCTCACCTCGGCGTCGTGACATGGCCCGGGGTGCTTCCGGTCGTTCCCGCCGTCGCGGCGGCGACCCTCGTTCTGGCGATCGACACGGCCGTGGGTCGAGTCGTCGCCAGGGACGTCGGCTTGCGCACGCTTCAGGGCGGAGTCGACGCGTGGCGCGAAGATGTCAGAAGCGGGCTCGGCAGAGCGGAGCTCATCGGTTGGAGCGCGTTCACCGTCGCGCTCTTCGTTCTGTCGGTGGACTGGTGGAGGTTCGGGGCTCCGCCGACGGTCGTCGCCGGGCTGCCGGGATGGATCTGGTACTTCCTCGCGCTGTCGGCGCTGATCGCGTGCGCTCTCGCCGCGCTCGGTCGTCGACTGCTGCGCTACCGCGCGGGAGACTCCGGGGAGTCCTTGCCGAAGATGATCTCGACGGTCTCACGCGGGACCACATAGACGTCGCTTCTGTCGGGCCGCATCGCGCACCAGCCCTTCTCGTGCTCGCTTCCGAAGGACAACCTGAGCACGCGGTCGTCCTTGAGACTGATGGCGACTCGTCCGCGCGCCGACGCCTCGTCCACCCCGAACCCGCACGCCTCGATCGGTCGGTCGTCCGCGAAGTCCACAGCCTCGAGCTCGGCGAGAGCGAACAGCAACGCGTCGACGAACCCCTTGTGAACATCCTGTTCGATGGGCTCGGTCATGTGCCACCGTCCGTCGAGTGGCACGAGCGTCATCCTCCTGTCCCGGTTCCAGAGCTCGATCCCGACCACGTCCGGCAGGGCGAACTCCAGCACGCTGCGGTCGCGCCACTCCCGCAGGGGGAGGGAGAGGAGGTCCGCCAGTCCGTCCGGCGAAACGAAGACCTCGCTGTCGCCGACCGGCATGATGAAGACACGCGACGCCCCAGGCGCCTGCGATCCTGTCCTGGTCCGGGCAATGGTCTGTGCATGCGCGAAGACCGTCACCAGTCCGGAGGAGCCTTCGTCCAGCCCGAGCATCTCGAGCCGCTCAGCCCCGCCGGGAACCAGCTCGGAGCGCGAAGACCGACCAAGCACCGCGAGAAGATGCGCGACGAGCTCGTCGTCCGCGCGACCGCGTCCGCCCGGCAGATCGACCCACCAGCCCGCCTCGTCGCGAGTCAGCCTGAGCGCCGTCGCCCCGTGTGAGACCGAGATCCTGTCGGCCCGATCGAGCTCCGGGAAGAGCTCATCCGCTCGCTCTGCGCAGCCGGCGATGGCGAAGACACAAGCCAGCGTGATGAGCAGCCAGGTCGCGGTGACGACACGGGAGACGCGCACAAAAACCTCCGGAAAGGTCGTTGAATCGATCTCAGGAGCTGATTATCGCCGAACAGGTCGGCCCGTTCAAGACGCGAAAGCCCCCGAGTGTGGCCGCCTTGCGCGACGGGCGCGCCCGCCGCGCGCCCCGATGCACCGTGTTCCCGCCGTGGCATGAGGCGCACGGGTCGGTCGCTGCAAGACGGGGCACACGGAATCCTCACCGGGAAATGGCTTGACCTTTCGCCAGGGCGTGTGCCACAATGATGTGCGGTTCGACAGAACCGAAGACCGGACTCCCATCAGGTATCTCCACGCCCCGGAGATCAGGAGACACACCGTGCTCATGGAGTCGACAGCGACAAGCCACTGTCTCGTCGAGACACGCGTGCTTGACGGACTGAACGTCGTCCGTCACGCGCTTCCCGATCAGGTGGCATGCAGCAGGTGCTGGACGAACGTGCCGGCGGACCGTATAGGTCTGAAGGCGCAGCTTCACACGATGATGACATGACCGTTCGCGGCCGAGGGGCCATAGCCCTCTCGGCCGCGACGCGTTGAGAGTGCCGGGGACACTCTGGGGGTACGTCGAGCGAGACGACGGGCAAAATTCTAGGTGCCAGGAATGCGTCAGCCGCAGCCCAGTTGGATCGTATGACCGTGCCTCCGGAGTTCCCTGTTCTTCCAGAAGCGCTCCCGCACCGCGGGGGCGCTTTCTGCAGGTCCGGGGGTGGTTTGTGGTTGGAGCCCAGCGCCGGGTGGCGCTTCGGGGAGGGGCGTCCCTGCATTATCTGTTGCGCCATCCCGTTCTCGCCGCTACGCTCTGCCATGTGGCGCATCAAAAGGCTGGGAGGAACAGACCTCGGACAGCCCGGCCGGCACAGTACGGAGGTGAGCCGCATGGACAGCACGCAGTTCAGAGAGACCATGGCGTACGCCATCGAGAAGGAACAGGAGGCCGTCGACGCGTACACGGCGGCCGCGGGGATGGTCAAGCACGCCAACATCCGGGACATGCTGCTGGACCTCGCGAAGCAGGAAGAGGGGCACAAGCGACGACTGATGGCCGTTGAGATGGACGGCGTCGCCGACGCGCACCTCCGGGACATCCCCGATCTCAAGATCGCGGAGTACGCGGCCGAGACAGAGTTCTCGCCCTCGATGGACTACCAGGCGGTGCTGACGGTGGCGATGAAGCGCGAGGAGGCGGCGCGCAACCTCTACCAGCACCTTGCATCTATCAGTGACGAGTCCGGGCTTCGCCAGCTCTTCGAGTTTCTGGCGCAGGAGGAGGCCCGACACAAGCTTCTCATCGAGAAGGAGTACGACGAGCACGTCCTGACGGAGAACTAGGCGTTCTGACGGAGAACGAGACGAAGCACGGAACCAAGGTCCCGCGTGCGACGACACGCGAAGGAGGATCCCTGATGATCCAGTATCTGAACGAGGACGAGGTCTACAGGGTCGGCATGTGCATCGAGGAGGCGGGTCTCGCGTTCTACACCAAGATGGCCGAGAAGGCCGACGACCCGGCGACCAAGCGTATCTTCAAGAGGCTTGCGAAGGATGAGAAGGCGCATCTGGCCTTCTTCGAGTCGCTCGAGCTCGAGACCAAGGGCGGCATGGGGAAGCAGCCGGCCGAGATGGACAGCGATGTCTCGTCCTATGTCTGCTCGCTGGTTGACGGTGGCATCTTCAGAAGCATCGCGAAGATGGAGTCGATGAGCCGCCGGAAGTTCAACCCGGAGTCCGCGCTGGAGTTGGCGCTTCAGGTTGAGAAGGACGCCGTTCTCTACTACAGCGAGGCCCACCGCGTGAACAAGAAGCGGAAGGCGAAGAAGGCCCTCGAGCGACTGATCGAAGAGGAGAAGGGCCACGTGACGGTGATATCGAAGCGTCTGGAGAAGGTTCGCAAGGCCAGGAAGAAGGGGAAATAGAATGAAGTTCCGCTGCATGGTGTGCGGTTACGTGTACGATCCCGACCAGGGCGACCCCGAGAACGGCGTCGAGGCCGGGACGACCTTCGATGCGCTGCCCGATGACTGGGTCTGCCCGGTCTGCGGCGCGTCAAAGGACCAGTTCGAAGAGGCATAGCAGCACCCATCCGGCTCGCGGTTCCCGACTCGGAGCACACGCTCCCGAGGGCCGCGAGCCGTCTCTCATTCGGACGGCGGGTCTGTCTTGTGAGACGACCGACATGCCGAGATCCCTGGGGGGTGAACGATGCGCGTCGTCATAGTCGGAAACGGTATCGCCGGAGTCACGGTCGCGCGGCGGGTCCGTGAGTTGGACGACGGCGCGGACGTTCTCATCGTCACTTCCGAGCCCTTTCACTTCTACTTCCGTCCGCGGCTTCCCGAGGTCATCGCCGGCGAACTCGAGATCGACGACGTGCTGGGTTTCCCGACAGACTGGTACGAGTCGAAGCGGATCGACGTGCGCCTCTCGACGACCGTCGCATCGGTTGACCCGTCCTCGCACATCATCACACTCGAGAGCGGCGAGACCATCGAGTACGATCGACTCGTCATCGCCAGCGGCGCCCATGCGTTCGTGCCTCCGATCCCGGGCGTCGGCCTCAACGGTGTGTTCTCCGTCCGGAGCGCCGGCGACGCGTTCGCGGTTCGTGAGTGGGTGAAAGGGAAGGAGCGCGCGGTCGTCATCGGCGGAGGGTTGCTCGGGCTCGAGACGGCCCGTGGACTGCGGCATGCCGGCCTGGACGTGACCGTGCTCGAGTTCGAGGATCGGCTGCTCCCGCGTCAGCTCGACGATCGGGGAGCCGCGATGCTCCAGCGTGCGGTGGAGCAGCTCGGCCTGGCCGTCCTGACCTCGGCGCAGACCGAGAAGATCGAGGGTGACGGCGTCGTCAGCGGTGTCCTGCTCAAGGACGGACGGACCATTCCCGCCGAAGCTGTTGTTGTGTCGACCGGCATCCGGAGCGCCACGCAGTTCCTCGACGACAGCGGAGTCGAGATCGAGCGCGGCGTCGTTGTCGACGAGGGCATGCGGACAGGCATCCCGGACATCTACGCCGTCGGCGACGCGGCGTCGTATCAGGGGATGAACTGGGGAATCGTGCCGGTGGCGCTCGCCCAGGCCGAGGTTGCCGCCCGGTACATCACCGGCGACGAGACGAAGCCCTACGTGCCCGTGCCGCCGTCCAACACGCTCAAGATCACGGGGGTCGACGTCTTCTCCGCCGGCGTCTCGGCCTGCGAGACCGAGGGCTGCAACGAGTACGTCAGTGAGGACGAGCAGTCCGGCCGATATCGGAAGGTCGTGCTTCAGGATGGTCGGCTGGTCGGCGCCATCGTCGTCGGGTCTCGTGTCGGAGTCCGGGAACTCGGCGCCATGATCGAGCGCCGGCAGGACGTCGGCAGCCTCGGCGAGGAGCTTGTCAGCGAGACGTTCGACTTCAAGGGCGCCCTGCGGTAGAATCCTTCCCTGTGTCCCGCGTCCGCCGCGGTCGCGGGACGACCGACCAGAACCCCAACCTGTCCGTGTAGCCCGGCCGTCTGCAGCCGGGGCTGGAGGGATACGCATGCCACAGATCGCCCTGGACAGCACGATGCGCGCGCGCTTCGCACGGAATGCGATGGTTCTCTGCCTGCTGGTCGCCGTCGCGACGGCCTGTGCGCCGCTTCCGGTCTCCGGAGATCTGACCACAGGAGACCCCGAGGAGACGGCGCTGAGGCAGGTGCGATTCGTCTTCCGCCCCGACCGGGACTACCAGCGCGTCTTCCTCGCCGGCACGTTCAACTCATGGAACCCCGAGGCCACCGCGATGGTCAGAGCCGGTGACGCCTGGCAGACGACGCTCATGCTCACCGAGGGGGAGTACCAGTACAAGTTCGTTGCGGACGGGAACTGGATCACCGACGAGACGGCCGAGGACTTCCGAGACGACGGGTACGGGGGTCAGAACTCCGTCATCCGCGTGGACTCGTCGTTCGACCCGATCCTCATGGAGCGCGGCGACGGCAGGATCCTGACCGACGGGCTGTCGCACAGCGAGGATGCGTGGGAGCGTTCGATCGGGCCCGATGGTTCGGTCACGCTTCGTGTCCGAGCGTGGGCCGGCGACGTCGAGCGTGTGTCGGTCTGGGTCGCAGGCGAGTCGTCGGGCGGCTACCTGATGGTGCTGTCCGACACCGACGGGACGTACGACTACTACACGCGCGAGCTCTCACTCGGTGAGCGCTTCGAGTACCGCTTCTCGCTCGCCGATGGTGAGTCGGTCGCATGGCTGGGCCCCAACGGCGTCGAGCCGTCCGAGTCGATGGACGACGTCGGCTACTATGTCATGCAGGTCGCCGACTACGCAGCTTTCGAGACGCCCGACTGGGTCAAGGAAGGCATCATCTACCAGATCTTCCCGGAGCGATTCCGGAACGGCGATACCGCCAACGATCCGGACTTCTCGGAGTGGTACTACGAGGGACGCACGCACCTGCCCGCATCAGGGAAGACGAACGGCGAGTACTTCCACCTCGTCGAGGACTGGTACGACGTCGAAGGGCTCTCGAAGAGTCCGCATCGGACCGACGGCAAGCCCGACTGGTACTCCTTCTACGGCGGCGACATCGCCGGTCTGATGCAGGGGCTCGACTATCTCGACAACCTCGGCGTCACGATCCTCTACTTCAACCCGCTCTTCGAGTCCAAGAGCAGTCACAAGTACGATGCGGCCGACTACCGGATCGTTGATCCGCACATGGGGACGAACGAGGAGTTCGCGGCCTTCGTCGCGGCGTGCCACGACCGAGGCATGCGCGTCGTCCTCGATCTCGCCATCAACCACTGCGGCGAGACGCACTGGGCGTTCTCAGATACGCGCGAGAAGGGGCCCGAGTCCGAGTACTGGGACTGGTTCGAATGGCACCGCTGGCCGCTTCCCGAGGGACAGCTGAGCGGCGGCAAGGAGGACTACGACTGCTGGTGGGGCTTCGGTCAGATGCCGAACTTCAACTTCGACCTCTCGCGACCGAACGACCAGGAGAACGGCGTGACGGACATCGATGACGCCGACCCGAACTGGCCGCTCGTCAACCACCTCCTCGATGTCGCCGGGTATTGGCTGGCGGAGATGGATGTCGACGGATACCGACTCGACGTGGCTGGAGAGGTACCGTTCTGGTTCTGGGAGCTGTTCCGCGACCGTGTCAAGTCGGTCAAGCCGGACGCCTATATCAATGGCGAGCTCTGGGGACCGTCGCCGCAGTACGTCAACGGCCGGTACTACGATGCCGTGATGAACTACGCGTTCTTCCGCGAGCCGGTTCTCACGTTCATCGCGCAGGAGAGCATGCCGGCCGAGGAGTTCGATCGCGCGCTGGCCCCCGGGCGGCTCATCTACGCCCGAGAGGGTGTGCTCGCCCAGATGAACCTCGTCGGAAGCCACGACACGGTTCGTTTCCTCCGCGAGTGCGGCGGGAACCACGCCAAGGTCCGACTGGCCGCGCTCTTCGGGATGACCTACGTCGGCGCGCCGCACATCTACTACGGCGACGAGGTCGCGCTCGACGGTGGGCACGACCCCGACTGCCGCCGGCCGTTCCCGTGGAACTGGCAGAACGACCCCGACCGGGTCGCGATGCATGAGTACTACCGTGAGCTGATTGCCGTTCGCCGCGACCACCCGTGCCTTGTCTACGGAGACTTCGCGACGCTCCTCGCCGACGGTCCGGTGTACGCCTACCGGCGCAGCGGCGACGACGGGTCGGCCGTTGTGGTGATGAACGCGTCCAAGGAAGGGCTGACGGTCAACGTCCCGCTCGACGACGTGTCGAACGGCCACGGCGGCTCACCGACCGACGACACCGGAGACACCACCACCATCGTGGTCCGCGACGCGCTGAGCGGAGAGACCATCGAGCCCGCCTCCATCGGCGGCGAGCTCGTGATGACCGTGACACTCGCACCCTACGACGGGTCGGTGTTCGTGATCGGGACCGTGCCCGCGGACTGATCGAGGCGGAAGAGAGGAGAGTCATGCGCGACGTTCTGAAGACCATCGCCGGTGACGCGAAGCACTGGACCGAGCTCCGCGTCCACGACCGTCGCGCGCTTCAGGTGACGGTCCGCAAGGGAACACTCGAGACGGCCGCCTACCGGAAGACGTGCGGCGTTGGGGTGAGGGTCCTCGTCAACGGGACCTGGGGGTTCTCGAGCACGGGGAGTCTCGACAGAATCGACATAGAGCGCGCCGTACGCGACGCGACGGCGTCGGCCGAGGCCTCGTCCTCGGGCCGGATCGAGAGGATCGATCGGCTGGCGGACTGCGATCTCGCCGTTGGCGACTTCCGCAGCGGCGACGCGACCGAGCTTGCGAGGCACACGACCGAGGAGAAGACGGCGCTCGTGGTGGACGCCGAGATGCGGACACGCGAGGAATCCGACCAGATCCGAGCCGCGATGAGCCGCTACACCGAGCTCATCGATGAGAAGTGGATCGTCTCGACCGACGGCGCCGACGCGCACATCGAGGACGCGAAGGTGGAGTTCGTCATCGCGGCATTCGCCGCCGACGGCGACGACATGGTCATGAGCTACGAGGGAACGGGAGTCACGGGCGGGTGGCCCGAGCTCTTCGCGAAGTGGACTCCCGAGGAGCTGTCGGGCACGGTCGCCAGAAAGGCCGTCGACCTGCTCGCTGCCCCGTACGCGCCGGGTGGCAGGTCCACTGTGGTCCTCGCGCCGGACCTCGTCGGTCTTCTGGCGCACGAGGCCATCGGCCACACGGTCGAGGCGGACTTCGTGCTCTCCGGCTCGGCGGCCGCCGGCAGGATAGGAGAGAAGGTCGCCAGCGACCACGTCACGCTTGTCGATAGCGGTCCGGCCTACATCGGTCCGGAGTCGGCCGGCGGCGTCGTGCTCGTCGATGACGAGGGCGTGCCCGCCGGGAAGACCGTCATCATCGAGAACGGCGTGCTCACGTCGTATCTCCACGACCGTGAATCGGCGGCGCGATTCGACGTCGCCCCAACCGGGAACTCAAGGGCGTGGCTCTATCGGGACGAGCCCATCATCAGGATGCGGAACACCTGTCTCGAACCCGCGAACGGGGACGCGAAGTCCGTCGACGAACTCGTGGCAGGGATCCAGGACGGGTTCCTTCTCCAGGGTGCGGCAAGCGGGCAGGCGGACGCGACCGCGGAGTTCATGTTCGGTGTGCAGGAGGCGTACGAGGTCAAGGACGGGAAGCTCGGCAGGCTCATGCGCGGGGCGACGATCTCCGGCGACGCGTTCGACGTGCTCCAGAGTGTTGACGCCGTCAGCTCGGATTTCGATTGGGCCATCGGCACCGGGCACTGCGGCAAGGGGCAGCCGGCCAAGGTGGACGGCGGCGGCCCGCATGTGCGGTGCGAACTGACGATCGGCGGTCGGTAGGCGCTCTGACGCGTGTGCTATCAGACGATTCCACGGAGTGAGGACACCACAATGGACGAGCTTCTCAGGACATGTGATGAGGCTGTCGCCATGGCGCTCAGGGCCGGCGTCGACGAGGCGGAGGCCTTCGCCGTGACCTCTCGCGAGGTCAACGCGGAGCTTCAGAAGAACGACATCCAGGTTGCGAAGAGCATGGCGGGCCTCGGGCTTGGCGTTCGTGTGTTCCGCGCCGGGAGCCTCGGCTTCTCATCGGTCAACAGCTTCGGGGACGACGAGGTGCGCGAGGCAGTCGAGCGCGCGGTCGCCATCTCGAAGGCCGCGCCGGCGGACGAACACGCCGGACTCCCGGAGCCCGCTGAGGTGACGCCGGTCGAGGGGATCTACGACACGGCGATGGAATCCTACGGGGTCGAGCACGCCGTCGATGCCGCGCTGGCGATGCTCCGCGAGGCGAGGGGGTTCGACGAGCGCGTGACGGTCGACGGCGGCGGGGTCGAGGCGGCGTACGGTTCAAGGGCCATCGTGAACTCCCATGGTGTGAGACAGTCGGAGCGGTCGAGTGTCGCGCTCTGCTACATCATGGGGATGGCGCGCGACGGGGACGTCATCTCGTCGTTCGACTACCAGTTCGACAACTCCCACAAAGCGGACGGCATAGACCCGGGGAAGGTCGCGCGTGAGTTCGCGGAGAAGGTGGTCGGCTCGCTCGGCGCGGTCGCCGGCGACAGTTTCAAGGGTACGGTCGTCCTGGCCCCGAAGGCCACGGCGGAGATCATCGTTCATCCGATCGAGTACTCGGTTCTGGCCTCCTCGGTCCAGAAGGGGACCAGTCGGTTCGCCGAGAAGCTCGGCGAGGTCGTCGCGGGGGATGTCATCACCGTGACCGACGACTCGCGCCTCGAGAACGGGTTCTCGACGCTCTCCTTCGATCGCGAAGGGCTTCCCCCCACCGTCCTTCCGCTGATCGAGAACGGTGTGCTCGGGAACCTGCTGTACGACTCCTACACCGCCCGGCGCGAGGGCCGAGCCAGCACCGGTCACGCCGGTGGCGGCGCGTCCTCGGTGCCCTCGGTGTCGGCTACCAACATCGTCGTCGCGGGCGGCGATACGTCGCTGAACGACCTCATCGCCGGGATCGACCGCGGCGTGCTCGTGTCGCGGTTCTCCGGCAACACCGAGCCCGCCAGCGGCGACTTCTCCGGCGTCGTCAAGGGCGGACACATGATCCGCGGCGGGAAGCTGGCGGAGCCGCTCTCGGGCACGCTCATCGCCGGGAACATCTTCGATCTGCTCCCGACGGTACGCGCCGTCTCGAGCGAGACGGAGCGTCTGTTCAACGTCGTCGCGCCCTATGTCCGGGTGGACGGCGTCACCGTGACGAGCGGGTAGGGGAGAACGAACTTGACAACCACCCTTGGGATTGGCTAGCCTTCCTGAGCCAACCCCTCAAGGGTACGCTCGATACGAAACCAGAGAGCTTCGCGGAACGCCGGTTCCACATCGGCGTGTTCTGCCTTGCAGGCGGCGCGCGCGACTGCCGCGCCATGACGCCTGCGGCGTGTCATCTCCAAGGAGGAGCGACATGCGGTCCATAGCCATCGTGAACCAGAAGGGCGGTTGTGGGAAGACCACGACGGCCGTCAATCTCGCGTCATACCTCGCTGACTTCGGCAAGCGGGTTCTCCTGGTCGACATGGACCCGCAGTCGCACGCGTCCATCGGGCTGGGCGTTGACACCGAGCACCTCGAGATGTCCACCTACGACGTCTTGATGAACCCGCACGTCGGCATCACCGACGCGGCCGTGCCGACGGGAGAGACGCTCGATGTCGTCCCGTCGAACGTGGTCCTCTCCGCCATCGAGCAGCAGCTGTCGGGACAGCCCGACCGCGAGAACAGGCTGCGCAGGAAGCTCGAAGCGGTGGCGGACCGCTACGACTACGTGCTCGTCGATTGCCCTCCGAGCGTCGGGCTTCTGACGTTCAATGCGATCGTTGCGTGTCGCGAAGCGATCGTTGTGATGGAGCCGTCGTACTACGCACTTCATGGCGCGCTCAAGGTGATGGACACGATCGGCCTCGTCCGCGAGCAGCTCGGTCTCCGCAAGCGTGTCCGCATCCTGCTGACCATGTTCGACCGCCGGACGAAGTTCTCGCAGGACTTCCACAGAGAGGCGAACGTGCGCTTCGGGCGGGAGCTGTTCGACACGGTCATCCGTCGGACCGTTCGCTTCCGTGAGGCTGCGAACTGGGGCGTGGCGATCTCACACTACGCCCGCACGAGCACGGGCGCGCGAGACTACAAGTCGCTTGCCCGCGAGGTCGTGGCCGACGAGGAGAAGCTCGCCGAGGAGGTCTCGACTCCGGTGAGACGTTCCGAGAGCGCGGGTCTCGAACCGGGCATGGATGAGTGGATCCTCTCGCAGCCCGGCCCGCACTTCGTGGATGGCGGCATTCTGTTCTCGCTCGTCGCGCCCGAGGCGAACGAGGTTGAGCTTATCGGCAGCTTCAATGACTGGGACCGCGAGCACGGCATCCGACTCGAGCGCAATGCGAACGGGGTCTGGCACACGACCGTGGAACTCGATCCGGGCCGTCACCTGTACAAGTTCGTGGTCGACGGCGCGTGGCGGGCGGATCCGGCGAACGAGAACCGGACACAGCCCAACCAGGACTGTGTGCTCGAGGTCTACAAGCGGGACTAGCCGGCAGACGACGACGAAGCACCCACATACATCTTCGGACCCGACGACATGAGTGACAGCGCAGGCAAGAAGACTCCGAAGAGCCTCGCAGACGTATCGCATCTCTTCTTCTCCAAGACGGATGACGCGCGCGACGATGACGCGGCCGTGGCGGTCGACGCACCCGCCGTCGGTCGCAGGACACGGCTGTTCGTCGTGACAGGCGGGAACGGGGCGCCCGGCAAGTCGACGGTCGCCGTCAGCCTCGCGCACGCGTTCCAGGCGACCGGCCCCGTGGCCGTACTCGACGCCGACCCGAGCGTGCCGAACGCGCGGTTCTACATGGGTGCACCCTCGTGGCACTACCTGACGCCACTCACGGGCGAGCGGCGGGCTCAGAGCATCCGGCTCGAGTCGGGACTGCTTTCCGTCGATTGCACCGGTGAGCGCCGAGCCGACGAGATCATCGCGGCAGGCCGCGAGGTGTACTTCGACGTCGAGGGCGAGGCGCGGAGTCCCGTCTCGTCCGTGGTTGTCGACATTCCGAGCGAGCGACTCGAGTGGGTGGCGCCGGTCGTCGAGCGTGTCGGGCTCTTCGTGGTCGTGGCCCGCCCGGGTTGGGACGGGTTCGAGGAGGCGTTCGGCGTTCTCAAGCGGCTCTCCGAGAATCTCGGGGTCCGATCGGCCGGCCTGATCGTGAACCACGTTCCCGGCAACGACTACGCAGCGAAGTTCTATGCGAAGACGCGGGCCGCGGCCGAGCGTCTGTTGACCATGGAGATGCACTTCCTCGGCGGCATGGTCCGTGAGGAATCCCTGGCGAGCCAGCAGCGGGAGAGAGGTCCAGTCATCCGGAACCACCCGGATACCGTCTTCGCCCTCATGCTGCGTGAGGCGGCCTCGAAGGCCCTCGGCTCAGAGGAGGCCGGCCAGTCGTCGTGGACACGATCCGTGGCGGAACCGAACGGAGCGACATCATGAGCAGACGCATCGAGAGACTCCATGCTGTGGATCAGGCCGAGCTCAGACGGCTCGCCTGCGCGGCCGCAGCGGACATCCGCGAAGGCGCGACCGTGGTCGACGACGACGCGCAGGGTCCCACCGGGATCGATGTGATCCTGGCCGACGAGGACGGCAGCCCCGTGCTGATCGACATCGGGGGTGATGCGAACGCCATCCCCACGCGTCTCTTCGAACACCTCGAGTGGATGGAGAGCAACGCGCGTCTCATCCAGCGTGCGTACGCGGCGAGCGGCATCGTCCGTGTGGAGCAACCGCGATTCGTGTTCGTTGGTCGGACGTTCCCGGACGCCGTGGTCCGAGCCCTCGCGTCGGCGAGTGACATCGACTTCGATCTGGTTCGGGCGACGCCCTTCCTCGTGGACGGGAAGCCCGAGCTGCTGCTGGAGCGGGTGGAGTATCACGCCCCCGAGAGGGTCAGCCACACCGTGACCCGCCGTGCGCAGGAGTTAGATACCGAGGAGAGCTCGGTGTTCGAGCGGCGGATCGAGTCCGAGGGCGTACGGGCGCTGTTCTCGCTCTTCAAGTCGGGTGTCGATGGACTGGATGGGAGAATCGCTGCTCGGGACGCCAACGGAGGCGTCGTCTTCGAGCTGGAAGGTCGGCGGCTGGCGGCGGTCGGTGTCTCGCCGGGGAGCTTCACGGTCGCGACCGGCGACGCGTCCGTCAATCCCGTTGTTGTCTCCGACCGTGTCTCGCTCGAGCGTGCGCTCAATGCGGTCATCTCGTTCTTCGTACGCGAGGGACAGGGTGGAGGCAACGGCGGGGTCGCCGGGCTGAGCGCGGAGGATCGGGAGCGCGAGGAGCTTCGCCGGATCTGGGGTGACGGCATCACATCGGACGAACGCTAGCAGCGCGGAGAGGTCCGGGGCGCCTCCTGGTGGCCTGGGGCACGGCCGCGGGGCTTCGGGGCATAAAAAAAGGGCCCATTCGGGCCTTCATAATCTACAACGCAGTTTCTGCCCCCGATTGTGCAACACTTTCTGGCTTTTTCCGCGCGACCTCTATCTCACTGTGAGACAACGATTTACGGGGCGACTTGGTCGCCCCGTAGCTATGAAAGCAGCCCACCCCCGCGTTCCGCGTCCCGGAAGACCGCCCGAATCCGCGTGACCTCGGTGGCCACGGTACGTCTCGATACCCCGATCGTCTGAGCGATCTCCTCCTGCGTGAACCCCTGAACCAGCGCGTAGAGGACCTGCTGCTGCCGAGGCGTGAGCAGGGCGATGGTCTCGTTCATCTCCATCGACACCGCGAAAGCCTCGTGAATGGCCTCGACGGGGGACTGTGTGATCAGTGTCTGCCACTCCTTCGGGATCGAGCGGAGGACCTCGGGATCGACATCGCCGAGGACGCCGTAGGTGACGACCTGACGCTCAAGGTCGCCGTCCGGACAGTCGACGGCGGTCCGGGTCATGAAGTCGATCGCACGCCAGCGGGCCGCGGAGAGATACCAGCTTCTGGTTCTGCCCTCGGGCGCCTGCCAGATGTGGATGCGCATCTCCTGAGCGAGGTCGTGACGCAGCATCTCATCGGGCGTCAGCCCGGCGACGATCTTCGCGATATCGCGTTCGAACTCCTGCCACTTGTCCATACCGTTGATTCTCGCACGCGTTCCAGCGCGTTGTCAAGGTGGCGAGTCAGCGCACAATCGGCGACCCAGTGGCCTGTTGACACCATCTCCGTTGCCCCCCTAGAATGTCGTTACAAGTTTCATGCCTCAGATGACACCATGTGCCGATGAGCACGCCGACTCCTCCCAGGGCCGGGGAGAAGGCGACAGAGTCGCGCCGGCCCCAATGGAGGAGGATCCCATGACGCGCATGAGCAGAGGTGTTGCACTTGTCCTGCTCGCAGCGTTCACCTGCGCCCTGTTCGCCGGGTGTGCCGCTCACACCACCACAAGCGGAGGGGGAGACGACGGCCTGCCGGACGATCCTCGACTCATCTACAATGAGCTTGAGGAGATCGAGATGGACATCGCGAACCGGCAGGAGGAGCTCAAGGCCTACAAGGTCGAGCAGCAGATGGAGGACGGCGCCGCGGTCCGGGACGCCATCCGAGGGCTTGAGATGGAGCTCTACAACCTCGAGGGACGCAAGGCTGCGCTCGAGGAGCGGCTCGCGGAGCTCAAGGCGGCCGGCAAGGCGTAGAGCGACGGTCGACGACGGCTCCTGCAGCCCGCAGGATCATCCGCCAGCGCATCACACGATGATGGAGGTTCCCCGTTGATGGAACGGCTGCGAGCATCGCTGATGCTCGTTCTCGTGCTGGCGTGCGCGACGCACGGTGTCGGAGGTGAACCCGACATCGAGCTCTGGTACGACGTGACGCTCGACGGTGTCTCCATTGGGCACTCGCGCGAGCGGATCGGGATCGCGGACGACGGCAACATCGTTACCGCCGTCTCCACGGTCATGCTCGTCACGCGTCGGCAGGACCTTGTGCGTCTCGAGATCAGTGAACGCTGGACCGAGACGCCGGCTGGCGAGCCGCTCGAGTACCACATGACGATGCACACATCGGGGCGTGAGACGGCGCTTGATCTCGTTATCGACGGTGAGACCGCGAGGTTGCGGCGAGCCATCGGCGAGGACGCGTCGGTTGAAAGCATCCACGTCCCGGTCGGGCTCAGGTTCCCGGCCGCCATGAAGCGTCTGATGGTGTCGCAGGGAGGAGCGCCGGGCAGGAGCTACTCGTATCTCGGGTTCGACGCCGAGACCGAGAACGTGGAGACCTTCACCGTCACGATCGAAGGTGAGGAGACGCTTGAGGTCTTGGGCGACCAGAGGCCGCTGATCCGCTACACCATCGAGTGCGCCGCGCGCCCGGGACTTCCGGTGCGCGAGTGGCGGGACACAAGCGGGCTCCTGTGGAGGTACGAGCTCCCGACGGCCGGGATGGCGCTGACGAGGACCACGAAGGAGAACGCGCTGGCCGAGAAGGAGGCGTTCGATCTCCTGACGGCGAGCGCCGTCTCTTCGAACGTCCTGCTGAGGGCCCCGTACCGAGTCGACGATGCGCTCGTCGAGCTCTGGCTGGACGATGGGGCCGACATCGAGCCGTTCATGATCGAGGATGCCCGACAGTCGATCGAGGGGCGTACGGATCGAGGCGTGCTTCTGCGTGTTGCGCGTGCCACGCCCGAACCCGATGAGGTCATGCGGTTCCCGGTGCTGAGCGCGCCGATGATGGACTCCATGGAAGGGAACCCCTTGATGCAGACCTGGCACCCGAGGCTTCTCGGTGTGGCCGCGCGCCAGGCGTGGGGTACCGACCAGAACATCTGGAGGACCTCGAAGAACATCGAAGCGTGGGTCTTTCAGGAGGTCGACAAGAAGGGGTTCGGGACCGGATTCGCCTCGGCTACCGAGACGCTCGATTCGCGGGAAGGTGATTGCAGCGAGCACGCGGTCCTCATGGCCGCGATGGTTCGCTCTCTCAGCATCCCGGCCAGACTCGCGTCGGGGCTCACGCACTACCAGGGCGAGTTCCTCTATCACATGTGGGTCGAGGTGTGGACCGGCGATGAGTGGTATGCGCTCGATCCGACCATCGGTGAGGGAAGCGTCGATGCGATGCACATCAAGTTCGGGGAGAGTACGGCGAAGCGGGGCAACGTCTCGGACCTCGCGCTCGGGATTCTGCGCGTGTTCGGTCGACTCAGCCTGAGGGTCGTGGAGTACACCGAGGGCGGTGAGACGGTTCGTCCCTAGCAGGGGAGGATGCACTATGAGGATGAGAACCTGGGGAGCACTCGTCTCGCTGGCAGTGCTTCTCGCGGTCGCGGCCGGGTGTTCCTCCGGCGGCGACCAGGAGTCCGCCGCCGACGTGCCGGCCGATGAGACGGCGGAGACGAGCGCGGAGGGGTCCGCCCCATCGACTCCTTCGTCCGGAGCACGGTCGCGCGGTGTGGCGACCATCGAACGAAATGAGGATGACGCGCTCGAGCCGCTCGTCGTACTGGACTCCATCACGTACGAGTGGCGCGTGGAGCCGGAGCGCGGGCTCTCGATCTCACTCGGTTTCATCAACCCGAACGACACGTACGAGAGGGCGAGGGGTTATGTCATCGCCATCGCAAGCTACCGGGAGTCGTCGGGGGCCGTGTACGGGGTCTATCCGTGGGATGCGGAGCTCACCGAGGAGGGTTTCGCCGAGGATCACACGGAGGGGAGCCATCTGCTCTACCGGCGCGACCAGCTGGTGCGCGGGTTCATCCCGTACGGGAACGCGAGCGGCTACTACAATGTGCTGAGGGTGCTCGTGTACTCCGAGGACGGAGACGTGCTGATCGACAACACGCTGGATCTCGAGGTCAGCGGTGAGCCGACGGGAAGGATGACGCCACCGGTCGACCTGACGCTGTAGCGTTCGCAGGGAGGTCACATGTATCGCAAGGAACGCGTAGGTCATAGCGAGAAGAAGAAGCCGCAGCTCTCCAAGAAGGAGAAGCGACAGAAGAAGCGCGATAAGAAGCAGCACAAGAAGACGGGACTGATCGACTAGCGCGCTCTCGGTTCGCCGGCCGGCGGAGCGCCTCCGGATGCCCTCCGGAGCCGATCGCCCTCTGCGATCCATGCGACGACGGACCTCACCCCCAGTGGGCGAGGTCCGTCCGGTTCATGTGGCGTGCGTGATGTGGTCCGACCTCGCGGCTACTCGGTCCAGGCAACCGAGAGGTCCTCGTCAGGGAAGAACTGCTCACGCTTCATGTAGTGCACGAGCGTGTCGCCCCGCGTCTCGGTCCGATCCGGCTCGAACGAGAGCGTGACGTCCGCAAGTGTGGGGGGGATGCGGAACTCGAACTCCGCGATCTCGATCGGACGTTCCCATTGCCGCGTCGTCGTGACGATGTAGACGGCGTGGGGCTTCCGGATCCTCTGGACATACTCGACCTTGAAGACCTTCTCCTCGCGCGGTTCCATGTCGAGCGTGAGCAGAATGTCGGCATCGCGCCTCGAGAACCCCTTCGTCCGGTATCCTCCCGGGGTCTGCTCCCAGAGACGGACGATGTGCGGGGGTGCGTGATCCCGGTCGACCGGGAACGGATAGAGGATCCCCATCTCGGCCTTGGCGTCGGAGTCGTTGCGGATGTGATAGACGCCGACCACACGCGTGCTGCCCGGTGCCGGTTCGACGATGACATACTCCTGGACGAAACGGAGAAGCCGCTCGGGGGCGTCGGCCCCCAAGCGGCTCTCGGATGTGTTCGCTTGCTCGTCTGCGCCGCACGACGTGAGCGTCGCGACCGCGAGTGCCACGCAGATGAGCCGGAGCGACATCGTTCGACGACTCACGGCCCCTTAGATGTAGAGGAACGCGGCGAGCCGCGTCTCCGTTGTCAGCGAGAACGAGCCGAAGTATGCGCCCAGCCCGGCCTCGCCCTCAATGCTCAGGTGCTTGTTGATGAAGTACTCGGCACCGAACACGCCAACGAGACCGAAGGTCGTGTGACTGCTGCTGTCGTCATCACCGCGAACGGGTGGTTCGAACTCGTAGAGCGAGCCGTCAGCCGAACTGTGGCCAAGACGGAAGCGCGCGCCCCAGTAAGGCTGGAACTGGTCGTTCGATCCCGTGTAGAACAGCGCGCCGGCACCGATGCTGAGGTCCGACGTCGAGTAGTCGTCCTCCGAGAAGGTCGAGAGTCCGAACTCGACCTCGAGTCCCAGCCCGTCTCCCAGGCGCGTCTTGCCGAGGAGGGTGCCGGAACCGCTCGGGAGCAGGACGCCGCCGATGGCGAGTCCGTCACCGTAGCTCTGGGCGGCGGCGAGGGCGGGAAGGAGGAGCAGACCGACCAGGAGCAGAACGAGACCGCGATGCGACATGGTGTTCCCCTTTCTGGCGCGGGCCCCGGGGGGCCTCTTCCGTGTATTCCGCGTGTGAACGCGGGTTCGCAAACCGAGCTGCACGAGTCCGGCTCGTACGGCAGGGCATCCTAGCACCGGCGCTCGGATGCTGTCAAGCCGCCTGGAGGCAGGCGCGTGCTGCCGGAGGTGCGGTCCCGCGGGCGTCCCGGAGGAGTCCAGTGCGGATTCCCGCTTGACCTGAACCGGTCCGGGTGTTACGTTTTGTTGGAGAATCTGCATACCGTCGCGCCCTTCGTCTCGGCGCGAATCCGGCCGCGGACGCGGTCCGCACCCAGTTCCTCACTCGGGTGCCGTCGTCCGAGGTGGACGACGGCGGGCACGGCTCGTCGTTCAGCAAGGAAGGAGTCTCGATGCCGAACGCACAGGAAGTCGGTCGGCGCCTCAAGGAGGTGCGCAAGGAGCAGGGGATGACCCTCAAGCAGGTCGCCCAGGGCTCAGGCATGTCACCCACGCACATCTCGGAGATCGAGCGCGGCAAGACGTCGCCGACCGTCGGCGCGCTCCGGAAGATCGCGGGCGCTCTGGGAAAGGAGACCGCCTACTTCGTCGAGGACAAGCCGCTGCCGAAGGTCTCCGTGGTGAAGAAGGAGGACCGAGAGGATGTCTTCCTTCCGGGGATGGGCGACACCTTCGTCAACGCGAAGGCGCTGACGCAGGGTATCCCGGCCGGACGCATCAAGGTCAGCCTCATCGACCAGGAGTCCGGTGGCGAGCTGAAGCTCGACCGGCATGAGGGCGAAGAGGCGATCGTGATGCTGCACGGCGAGGCCGTCGCGACGGTCGGGGGTGAGGAGTACACCGTTCGGAGCGGCGACTGCCTCCACTACTCCGGTCGACTCGACCGCACGATCCGGTTCACGGGCGCCGGCAAGAACAAGGCTCTGTGGGTGAAGGTTCTCCCGGGGGCCATCCGCTGGTAGACTCGCGGACCGTATCGAGACCGCATCCGTGATGTGATGTGTGGGGTCCAAGGCGCGTTCGCGATGGCGGGAGATCACTGTTCGATGTGACAGCGAGTCACGGAACCACGACAGAGCGCGTCGGCCTTTGGCCGGCGCGCTTTCTTGTCTGCAGCAAGAGGAGTGTGCCGCGGGCCCGATGGCGGGCAGCGGAACGCCACGGGAGACTCGCTGTTCGGGGGACGGGCTGGTCGAGTCGGATCGCTAGAGCTCGACTCCCAGTGAGAAGCGCATCGTGTTGTCGAGCTGACCGAAGAGGTAGCTGAAGTCGACCCGCAGCAGCATCGAAGCGGCATCGATCGAGGCGCCGGCGCCCAGCGTGTACTCCTCGAGGTCGCCCGGGGGGAGCGCCTTGCGATATCCGCCGCGCAGCTCGGCGACATTCCAGAGCGATGCCTCGATGCCGGCGAGTACCCGCGTCGGGTTGTCGGCGCCGAGAGACCGTTCAACGTCCACTTCGAGCCCGACCGCACCGTGCGGTACGGCTCGGAGACCGAGACTCATGAGACCGGGTACGTTCTCGTCGTAGCTCCCGCTGGCCGACGATTCCCACGTCAGCGTGCTGAAGACGTCGCGTCCCGACAGCGCGACCGTGACCGCCTCACTGGCCGGTATGAGCGCGCCGACATCAACGCCGAAGCCCGACGCACTTCCGGTGACCTGATCCTCGGTGCTCGTGTTGTTGCCGTACGACGCACGACGGCCGCGAAGGCCGACGCCGGCGTCGATCGCCCGTGCCGCGCACCAGGGCGTGGCGACGACCTCACGGGCGACGGCAAGGAGCAGCGTGGTCTCGGTGAGGACATCATCGCCCGACTGGATGACCCCAATACCGAGTGTCAATCCCGAGCCGAGCGTGTGGCTTGCCGACGCGGCCGAGTAGGGGACGAGTCCCATCTGCTCACCGTGCGTGACAGAGAATCCGGTGACTCCGTTCACCGGCGCGATCCCTGCGGGGTTCCAGAAGAGGGATTCGGGACCGAGTTCATTCGCCGCGACCGCTCCCCCCATGCCCATCGATCGGGCTCCGATGCCGACGTCCACGAACGCCGCAGGGATGTCGGAGAGCTGCTGGGCGCCGGCGCGCGCGAACGGCGTGAGCCAGAGCGCGCCGGCGACGACCAGCGTCGAGGCGAGCAGCATCGCCCTCATCCGTCTGTCGTTCGTTGTCCGCATGTCTTCCTCGCTCAGGTTCGTTCGTCTACTTCACGAGGACGACCGTCGCGAGCGCCTCGGCGCTGCCGGTTGTGTCCTCGATGGAGATCTGTACGACGTACCGGCCATTGCGGGCCAGTTCGTCGTCGTCGGTCATGCCGTCCCACATCACCTCCGCCGACCCCTTCGTCTGGGGTTCGTTCGAGAGGATCTCGCGGACACGCTGTCCCGCCATCGTGTAGACGCGGACGGTCGCGAACGGCGTCCGGGCCGCTTTCGACGAGAGTTCGTACGAGATGGTCACGGGGCCGGTCTCCGGGGAGAACGGGTTCGGCTCGACGCGCACCCCGGTGACACCGAGGTCGCGTGACGAGGTGGCGGCCGCGAACTCCGTCAACGAGGAGATCGGGGATTCGATGCTGTCGCCGAATCGCTCGCCGTCCATCACGCTCCACTCGAGCGAGCTCTTGTCCCAGCGCACCATCCGCGCGTCGTCGGACGGGAGCGGGAGTGAGAGCGTCGGCAGCGAGCCCTCGCGGAACTCCACGCCATGCGGCTTCAGGTGGTAGTCGGTCCCGACAATGAGCAGATCGCGCGTGCACCGCTTCGCATCCGGAAGCTCGTCGTGAGACAGCTCGATCGACTTCGTCTCCGAGACGGAGCCGCTCGGGAACGCGATCGTCATGCCTGTGGAGTCCGTGAAGGTCGCGGACGTCGACGGTCCGACGGTCGCGTAGACGCTGCCGGTGATCCGTCCGACGAGCCCGGTTGCCGTATCGCGCGCACCGACGGTGAACTCGCCGATGTAGTCATCGTTGAACGTGAAGCTCCCGTTCCCGCGCGCGGGCGCGCCGGCCTCGGAGGGCGAGATCCACCATTCGAGCCCGGTCTCCACGAGCTGGCCGCCGTCGGCGACGGCGCTTCCGGAGAACGTGACGTCAGCTCCCGCCTCGACCTGCGCATCTCCCGAGACCTCAACATGGTCCAGCACAGCCGGCTCAATCTCGAAGTCGAGACCCGTCACAAGTTCGCCCTCGCCGAGGGCGAGCGTGACCTGGGGCGGCGTCGTCACGCAGCCGAGCTCGTCGGCCGTGACGACGTACGATCCGGGCCGGAGGTCGATGATCTCGTAGAGACCGGCGGCATCCGGCACGGCGATCCGTGAGTCGCCCGCGTACGAGGTGTTCGTCGCCGCTATCACGATCTGTTCGATGGAGACGTCGCCGATGACCGTCAGCTCGCCCGCGATGCGTGCGAAGTTGCGATCGAGGGCGAGCTCGAGTGAGGCGCCGCAAACCACCGACGTGACGGTGTTCGGCAGGTAGCCGTACAGCGACGCCGAGAGGTCGTAGATGCCGGCGGGCATCAGCCCGTCGATCACGAAGCTGCCGTCGTCGGCCGTCATGGCCGAGCCGAAGTGTCCCAGACCGTCGTCGGCCTCAATGGTGGCGCCCTGGAGCGGGTCGCCGCTGACCAGGTCCGTCAGGATGCCCTCGATGACGCCGTCGGACGGCATCATCCGGAAGCTGACCCCCGTCGTGCCGCTCTCAACCGCTGAGACCGGGTTCTCGCCGACGTGGTGGTAGCCCGTCTTCGAGGCGTGAATATCGTAGGTCGCGGCCTGGTCGAGACCGGTCAGAGCGAAGAAGCCTTCGCTATCGGTCGTGCCCGACGACGCCACGTCATCTCCGAGCTTCGCGCGAACGGAGACCGACGCGACTGGCGTCGATCCATCATCGAGCGTGACGCGTCCGGAGATCGTCCCATCGAGCGGGAAGAGCGTCGGAGCGAGCGTCGTAGCGCCGAGTTCCACGAGCTCGGTCGTGATCACGGCGTCTCGATATCCTGTGCGGGAGACCCGCGTCTCGACGAGGCCCGGCACGATCGAGTCCATGGCGAAACTGCCGTCGGACGCTGTGACCGTGGATGCGGCGCCGCCCGGGCTCGTGGTCGTGACCAGCGCATCGCCGACAGGCGCCCCGCTCAAGGTATCGGTCACTGCTCCCGTGAGCTGCGCGAACACGGGCGAGACGGCGAAGTGCTCGATCGTGGTCTCTCCGGAGACCGCGACGACGCCGTCGTTCGTCGTGGTCGCGTAGCCGGCCGCCGTCACGGTGAGATCGTAGGAGCCGCCATCGAGCCAGAGCGCGTAGGCGCCGTTGTGATCCGTCAGGCACTCGGCCGACTCTCCACAGTCCGCGACGATGTGCGCGTTCCCGACGGCCTCGCCGTCGGACGTGACGCGACCGGTCACCAGCGCGTTGCGGACGGGGAGAACGACCGGGCGGGTCGAGGTCTCCCCATTGTCCAGCGGGTCGACCGTGAACGTCGCGCTTCCGTGACCCTCGGCGATGACCGTCACGCGGTGAACCGTTCCCGGCGCGACGTACGCGCGGTAGTTGCCGGACGAATCGGTGCGCGTCCGGAACTCGACCCGGCCGTCGTCGCCGCCGTCAACAATCACGTCGGCTCGGTTGACCGCGCCGCGGGAGTCGGTGACCGAACCGCGGATGAGAGCCCGCGACGTGGCAAGCTCAAGATCGATGCCCCCGGCCGTCTGGCCGGGCGAGAGGACGATCTCAATGGATGCGGCCGGCGCGAAGCCGGGCTTCTCCGGTGTCAGGGTCCAGTGGCCGGCCTCGAGCAGCATCTCGAACCCGCCGTCCGCGCCCGCCATGACCGCCACCTCAACGCCACCGCTCGCCGCCGTGACCTTCGCGCGCGGCACGGGCGTTCCGCCGGCGTGGACGATCCCGAGTACGGCACTGGCGCCGTGCGTGATCGGAAGCTCGAGGCCCTCGATCGTCTGCCCCGTGGTCGTAGCCACAAGCGTCGGTCGACCGGCGAAGTGCTCCGGTGCGGACGCCGTGAGCCGGTGGAGGCCGTCGTCGACAGGCAGGTGAAACGCCCCGTCGCCGTCGGTCTCGCATGCGGCGTCTCCGTTCGTGACGGTCGCGCCGGAGACGCCCACGCCACCGGACACGACGCGCCCCGCGATGGCACTCGAGAGCGGCGCGATGTCGAGCATGACGCCGGTGAACGACTGGCCCGACTCGACGCTGACCTGGATCGGCTCGGACGTCGTGAACCCGTCGCGGCGCGCGCTCAGCATGTATGTTCCCGGCGGCGGCATGAGCAGAAACTCGCCGAAGCAGTTCGTCGTCGCGTCGATGACCGACCCGGCCGTCGGAACGGCCGTGACCGTGGCGCCCTCGATGTCGACCCCGCCGTCGGTGACGCGGCCCATGATGGCCGACTCGACCGGAAGCAGCAGGATCGGCGGGTCGACGACCGCGTGCTCGCCCGGGTTGAGGTCCATCTCCCGAGGTGTGCTTGCCTGATAGCCCGTCTTCGTCGCTGAGATCGCCCACGTCGCCGGAGCGAGGTCGAGTTCGAAGTGCCCGGTGCAGTTCGTGGACGTGACGTAGGTGCCGAGCTCGGCGTGGCTGGCGCGCACGGTTGCCGCCACGATGGGGCGGCCGACGGTGTTGAGCACGTCGCCGCGGATCGACCCCGGCGTCCCGATGAGGACCAGCGGAGCCGTCAGCTGGCCGTATTCGCCTGCGACGAGGTGGATCGTCTGCGTGGATGACGGAGCGTAGCCGAACCGCTCGGCGGAGACCGCCCACTCGCCGGCAGTCACCTGCAGAGCGAAGTACCCGTCGGCATCGGTCTCCGTCTCGGACGTGGTCCCGTTGCCGCGCGCGGTGACGACCGCGCCGAACACGGGATCGTCGCCCTCGTCGACGACGCGACCGCGGATCCTCGCGGGCGCGCGACGCATCGTGATCCCGACGTGGCGATTCTGGTTGGCGTAGATCGTGTGTACCGCGGTCGTGTCGACGTAGTCCTCCTTCGACGCGTGGAACGCGTACCGCCCGGGGAGGAGCTCCTTGTCGAAGACACCGCTCTCGTTCGTGATGGCGGGAAGGACGTTGACGCCGCCGCCGACGTACTCGATGTCGACGAACACGCGCGCGAGCCTCTCGCCGTCGGTCCGGAACGTCCGGATCTGCGCGGTCCCGGTCTCGGTCGCATAGTCGAACCCGCGGCGTTCGGACGCAACGCCGCGGCCGAGTTCGTCGAGCGCGACCACGCGCCACGTGTACTCGCCGCTGACGAGGATCGAGCCGAGCCTCACCTCGACAGACGCCATCGACGCCGGGCCGTCCCAGACGGGATAGCTTGCATCGCATCCCGCGAGATCGCGGGTCTCGTAAATGGAGACGTGGTACGAGACGGCGCCGTCGACGGCCCTCCATTCGAAGTCGACGATGTCCGCCGTGAGCGTGACATCGGCCGGAGGCCACGTGAGCTCAGGCGCTTCCAGCGACGTCGGAACGTCGGTTGTGAATCCGGCAAGCCCGGCGCCGGTGACCGACGTCAGCAGCGGGTCATTGCCGTAGCAGTTGAAGATGAGCCAGTTGTACGTGAACCCGTCCATCAGGGGAGGGCTGGAACCGTTCGTGTCGTTGAAGTACCCGGACGGGTCTGTCGATCCGTACTGGATCGAGGTCGCGCCGGTGAGAGCCTGCCAGATGAGGTTCGCTCCGGAGATCGTGAGCTCCCCTTCGATCTCCTCGATGTCGATCTCCTGGTCGGAGACCGCCACGTAGTAGTACGGCACGTTGTCAACGGGGTCCCACTCGAGCAGCGTCGTTGTCTCCGTGACGACCGATCCGTTCGGAGGCCCCGTCGGCGTCGCGAAGATCGGCGACTCGACGATGAGACGGAACTCGTCCGAGAACTCGCCCGACGTCGCGCCGTTGAGCGCGCAGTACCACACCCCCGGCGCAACAAGTTCGAGGTACGGGACGAAATCGAGCGACCCGATACCGGTCGTCATCGTCGTCTGGGTGTAGTCGCCCGGCGTGCGGCCGAGCACCAGCTGGCACTCCTCGCTCTCCTCCCACGTGACCGTCACCGTGTCATTGAGCGCGACGAGACTCTGCGGGTAGTCGAGCAGCGTGATGTCGGCGTGCGCGATCTCGCTGGCGAGCAGCACGAAGCCGACGATGATGGCGAGCGCGAGCACGAGGCGCGCCGCGACGCTCGGGTGCGTCGTGTGTGCCGGACGCGACGAGCGCCTGGCTGCCGCGCGGATCTCCGCGAGCGTCCTGGCTCCGCCCGACCAGCTGGCGTGCGTGTGCAGCATCGTGCCTCCTAGAACTCGTATCCGACCGAGACGCGCATCACCTGCATCGGGACGGCGAGAAGCAGGGTGTCCACACGGAAACCGCCGCCGACCTCGAAACCGAGCCCCATGTTCGCCATCGGGATGAGGATCGATGTGCTCTCGCCCTCGTCGACCGATTCACCCGTCAGCTCCGCCATCACGACGCCGCCGCCGAGACGGAACCCACCGAGCGTCAGCTGGAGGCCGGCGCCCGTGCCGAGGTGGATGCCCTCTTCGTAATCCTCGTACGCGAACCCGAGATCCGAGTCGTAGTGCCTGACCTCCACGGTCGTGAGGATGCGGCCGGTGCGGAACGTCGCGGCGGCCGCCGCGTACGAGGGAAGACGGAGCTCGACCGGCGAGTCCGAGACCGTCTCCTCGCGTTCAGTGAGTGTCGGCTGCGACGCGGAGATCTCACCCGCGTCGAACCCGTCATCGCCCATCGCCGGAAGGGCGTGGCTGACGGTCGTCAGCGAGCCTTCGAGCGTGAGCGTGGGTACGTGCGTGTAGCAGAGGTCGAGCGTCACCCACTCGGCCGGTCGCCACGAGGCGCCCGCCGTCCAGCCGACGGCGGTCCCCGCGAAGCTTCCGTCGACCGTCTGATCGAGATCGTTCATCCACGGGTCGGACGGGTCATTGAAGGCGTACTCGGTCCCGCCGTAGTTGATGATCCCGTCCCCGAGCGCGTGCCCCGAGATGGAGGCGGATGCTCGGTACGCGGAGACGGATGCGCCGAGACCGACGCCGGGGAGCGCCTCGATACCTGCGGCGACCGTCGTCTTGTCGACCTGTGTTGAGAGATCGACTGCCGCCTCAAGCGTCGCGCGGACGTCCACGTCCACGTCGCCGCCGCCCTCTTCACCCGTGACCGTTTCGCCGAAGGCCTGGATGCCGGTGTCGACGAAGTTGAGTCCGAGCGAGAGCGGTTCTTCGATGGAGCCGCCCACGACGGCCGGACCCAGACGGACGGCGAACGCGCCGGAGATGACCCCGGAGTGCTGACCAGCCTGTGCGTCGATGGTCGGGTAGACCGGCACGAGGTCCGGGTGCGCGACCGACTCCAGCGCATCGTCGAGTGCCGTGTTGGCGCGGCTCTGAACGTCGATGATGTCGGAGGCCGAAGCGCTCAGGGGGGGGAGGACGTCGAGCAGGATGGCGCTTTGTCCCACGAAGGCCAGCCCGGCAGGGTTTCCGCAGACGGACGCCACACCGGCGTTCATCGTGCTCACGGCGGTCCCGAGCCCGTCAGGTCTGCTTCCGGCTCCGTAGAGGAACCCGAGCGAGAGTTCGGTGCTGCTCGTGAGGCTTCCGCCCTCGAACACCGTGAGCGCCTCGGTGTCGGCATCGGCCGACACGACCGTGCAGGATACGGCCAGGATTGCACCGACGAGTGCGATCGCGGCAGGCATCCGTGCCATGCTGTGTGTCCTTTCAGCCTAAGTCGCGGTGGTGCAGTCGATTGCGGCAGGCACCCCCGTACCCGTTGTAACGCCGCGTGACTGGTCTTTCTGACTTGCAGATGTTGTGCCATGTTGTCACGGGAGCATCGAACGGCGGTCGCGCGTCGGTTGACACCCGAGAACGGCGACTGCTAGGCTCCGTGGCTTGGTCGGTGAACGGGACGGCACCAGGAGAGATGATGTCGGAGGGTCAGGCAAGAGGTCTGCTACGCGGGTTCGCGAGCATCGGCGTCGGGACGGTCGTCTCGCGCCTCTCCGGCTTCGCGCGCGAGGTCATCACGGCCGCGTTCTTCGGCGCCGGCACCGAGATGGATATCTTCGTCGCGGCCTTCACGATTCCCAACCTGCTGTGCCGCGTGCTGGGGGAGAGCTCCGTGGAGTCCGGGTTCATGCCGCTCTTCAAGGGGATGCACGCCTCGGACGAGCGGTCGCGGGCCTGGCGGCTCGCGGCGAGGACCGCCAACTGGCTCGCCATCGCGCTGGGGCTCCTCGTGCTCGCGGGTATCGCCGCGGCGCCGCTGCTGGTCGAACTCGTCGCGCACGGCTTCGACGACGAGACGGCCGCCGCGACGGTCCGGATGACGCGACTGATGTTCCCGTTTGGCGTCGCCATCGGGCTCGCCGCGCTCATGGGGTCCATCCTGCTGGCGTTTCGCCGTTTCCGTGTCTACAGCCTTGCTCCCGTGCTTCTCAATATCGGCATCATCGGATCCGTGTTCGTGCTCAACGGGCGTATCGGGTACGTGAGCCTCGGTGTCGGTGTGCTCGTCGGCGGTCTGCTCCAGTTCCTCGTCCAGGTGCCGTTCGCCCGTGCGCTCGCGCGCCGAGACGGAGAACGTCTGTTCCGCGCCGAGCTGGCGCCGGGCGATGAGGACGTACGCCGCGTCGCCGGTCTCACCACGCCCGTCGTCGCGGCGTCGATCGTCCAGCGCGTCGGCGTCATCGTCGACCGGACCATCGCCTCGTTCCTCGTTCCGGGGAGTATCTCGTCGCTCTACTACTCGTTCCGCCTCGTGCATCTGCCGTACGCCATCCTCGCGCTCTCGGCGGGCCGCTCCGCGGCGCCCGTGCTCGCCGAGCGGTACGCGCTCGGTGACCACGACGGGTTCTCGCGGACGCTGGTCTCCGGGATCAGGATGAATGTCGCGTACCTCGCTCCCGTCACGCTCCTGGCCGTGGTGCTCGCGCGACCGGTCGTTGGGCTGGTCTACCAGCGCGGCGCGTTCGACGAGGCGGATCTGGCGATGACCGCCTCGGCGTTCGCGATGTACGCGCTCGGGCTCGTCGGGATGGGGCTGACGTTCCTGCTCGTCCGCGCGTTCGCTGCTCGGCTGGACACGAGGACTCCGGTCCGGGTCTCGATCGCGGCGTTCCTGCTCAACGCGGGGCTCAACCTGATCCTCGTCAGGACGCCGCTGGAGCACGCCGGTCTGGCGCTGGCGAGCTCGGTGGCCTTCGCTGCGCACGCGATCATCCTGTACGTGATCCTCAACCGGGCGCTGGCTCGGGAGGATGCCGCGGTGCCGCCGTCGGCCCTGATCTCGCTCGCATGGCGCGTGCTTGTCGCCTGCGCCGCGCTGGTCGTCGTCGCGGTGGCGATCGACGGGTGGCTTGGCATACGTCTTGCTGGATTTTCGTCGATGGACAGGGCGGTTCGCATCGCCTCGGCCGGTCTGGCCGGCGCGCTGGTCTACGCGCTCATCGCTCATCTTCTGGGTCTCCGTGAGGTGACCGCTCTGCTGACCCGCCGCGGGCGGAGCAGCACAGGGCGGTAGCGTGGACCCCGTATCATGGGAGGGCTCCATGTCGTCGATCCTCGTCACCGGGGGAGCGGGATACATCGGGAGCGTCACGGTCGAGAGGCTCGTGGGCGCCGGACACCGCGTGGTGGTGCTCGACAACCTGTCGAAGGGGCACCGGGCGGCGATGCACGAGGGCGTGCCGCTCGTCGTCGGCGACATCGGCGACCGCGCGCTCGTCGCGAGGACGCTCTCGGAGCACGACGTCGAGGCCGTCATCCACTTCGCCGCGAAGAGCCTGGTCGGCGAGTCGATGGAGAAGCCTGGCGACTACTACGAGAACAACGTCGTCTCCGGCATCCGGCTGCTTGAGGGTATGCATGACGCCGGGGTCGACCGGATCGTGTTCTCGAGCTCGGCCGGCGTCTACGGCGAGCCCGAGTCGGTCCCGATCGCCGAGACGAATCGCACGGCGCCTGTCAACGTGTACGGCGACACGAAGCTCATCTTCGAGCGCGTGCTGGCCTGGGAGGCAGAGCGCACGGGGCTCAAGCACATCTCACTGAGGTACTTCAATGCTGCGGGAGCATCGGGACGCTACGGCGAGGATCATCGTCCCGAGACGCATCTCATCCCGATCGCGCTCCAGGTCGTGGCCGGCAGGCGTCCCGAACTCATCGTCTTCGGCGACGACTACGAGACACCCGACGGAACGTGCATCCGCGACTACATCGATGTCCGGGATCTCTCGGACGCTCACATCCTCGCGCTCGAGGCGCTCGAGAAGGGCCGCTCCGGGATCTACAACCTCGGCAACGGAGAGGGGTGGAGCGTGCTCAACATCATCGATTCCGTCGAACGCGTCACCGGCCGGACGGTGGACCGGAAGATGGGGGCGCGGCGGGCCGGCGACCCGGCTCGTCTTGTCGCATCGTCTTCACTGGCGATGCGCGAGCTCGGCTGGCGGCCGGAGCACCCCGAGATCGACGACATGATCGAGGCAGCCTGGCAGTGGATGCTCGAGCACCCGGGCGGGTACGAGGAGTAGGTGAGCGGCCCCGGGGGCGTTGCGCCCTTGCCGCTTGACTTGGCCATGAGGCGTTGCTAGAATACGTCTCTGTCGCACATGTGGCGCCCTAGCTCAGTTGGTAGAGCAACGGATTGAAAATCCGTGTGTCCCCAGTTCAATTCTGGGGGGCGCCACCACCGAAGAACCGAGGCGCGTCGAAGCCCGATCGCGCCTCTCGTGACAAGAGCTGGTGTAGCTCAGCTGGTAGAGCAACGCACTCGTAATGCGTAGGTCAGCGGTTCGAATCCGCTCACCAGCTCCAGTCCAGGGAAGGCCCGGTCCTCAGGGACCGGGCCTTCTTGCGTTTTCGGTGTGGTTGAGTGCTCCGGGCGTGTGACCGAGGGGGGTCCGGCGCATCAGAAGAGACTGGCGAAAGCACTGTGAAGCAGCGCTTTGCGGGGCTTGTGTGAAGCATATCAACCCCGGCGTGAGGGTCGGGTCGAGAATTGACATATGCCAACGATTGTGGTATTATCATGAGGGAGCAGTTCACAGGTGGGTCGCCCGTGGTGGGGGACCCAAGGGAACATCTCTATCGTCTGACGCGGACGCGTGGCGTCCCTGCGTCACAGACAGGAGGAAAGAGATGAAGCGATTTGTCACGATCGCGCTGGCGACGGTGATGATGCTCAGCATCGCGTCGACGGCCATGGGCGCCGTCGGCTGGTGTGGCAACATCTGGCCGAACAGCGGTGTCGCGTACACGTCGGCCGACAACATCGACACGTACGTGCAGATCTGGAAGGACGGCTGCACGGGTCCGGACGTCGGTCCCTGTGCCGATCTCGAGGCGTACCTGTACTACCGCTGTGTGGGCGACGTGGACTTCACCGAGGTCCCGATGACCTTCAACGGCTTCGTCGGCAACAACGACGAGTTCACCGGCCAGATCCCGGCCGGCCACGGCTGCACCGAGGTCGAGTACTACATCAAGGTTGTCGACACGACCGACATGACCGAGTGCTACGGTCAGGATCAGGCCGGCAACGACCCGAACTTCTTCCTGCCGATCACCGCCGTTCTCGCGCAGGACGTCACGGTTTCCTTCACGCTCTGCCTCACCGAGGGTGTTGAGACTGCCGGCAACGTCTGCGTCGTCGGCGCCGGTGACGAACTCGGCAACTGGAGTGCCGGCGTCGTCATGGGTCAGCCGTGCCCCGAGATCAGCCCGAAGCTCTACATGGTCGACGTCACCTTCCTCGCCGGTTCGAATCCGTACCGCGAGTACAAGTACCAGAAGGACGATTGCGTGACGTGGGAGAACACCGGCAACCACAGCTTCACCATCGACGACTCGATGCCGACGATGACCCTGCCGATCGACGGCTGGGAGTGGACGACGCCGGACTGCCCGGACTGCGCCAGCCCGGTCGAGGAGGCCACCTGGACCACGATCAAGGCTCTCTACAGGTAGCGGGGCCTTTGCTCTTGGGATAGAACAGGACGTATCCCGGGCCCCGGCGAAGTCCATCGTCGGGGCCCGGTCATACACAGAGGCACGGTCTGTCGCACACGGCGTTCGGGGCTCCCGTGGATCAGAGGGGACGCACCGAGCAGGAGGAGACCCTCGCCGGAGCGAGAGCATTCGCTGGAGCGAGATTTCTCGCCCGGGCGAGAAGGGGGAGAGCAATGAGAACTCTGGCAGCAATCGCGATCCTGCTGATGGTGACGGTCCCGGCGATGGCCGGTCCGAGCATCGTCGGCGACTTCCAGGGCTGGGACCCCGCCGACGCGGGAACCGAGCTGACACTCGATGCGAACGGGGTCTACGTCTACACGCACTCGTTCCTCGCCGGCTCGTACGTCTACAAGGCGGTCGATGGTGACGCCTGGGGTCAGGACTTCCCCGGCAACAACCAGCCGATCACGCTGGCGGCCGACGGCGACGTCACATTCTACGTGAACCTCGGCGCCACGGTCGGGACCAAGGAAGGCGACGAGTACGTCTTCGACAGCCTGCACCCGCCCATCGTCTGCGGCGACTTCATGAGCGAGCTCGGCGGGTCCGACTGGGATCAGACCGACACGAGCACGACCGTCATGAGCGACGGCGATGACGACGGCATCTGGGAGTTCTCGTCCGTCATCCCGGCCGGCACGTACAACTTCAAGATCGTGCTGAACAACAACTGGGACCAGAACACGTCGCCCGCGGGCGACATCCCGTTCGTCTCGGATGGCTCGACCCCGGTCGTGTTCACGTACGACATGTCGAACAACACCACGACGGTGCAGACCAGCGCTCCGCCGGCGGTGATCGACGTCCGCATCGACGGTGACGGTACCGACCCCGCGTCGTACGTCATCCGGTTTTCCGAGGACATGGATCAGACGACGGCCGAGACGGCCACGAACTACGCCGTGACCGGTGGCGGTGGCGGCGGCTCGGTCGTGACGAGCGCCGTGCAGGACGCCGACGCGAGCATCGTACACCTCACCGTGAGCCCGGCTCTCGATCCGGGCTACGACTACCAGTTCACGGCCACGGGTGTGACGAGTGTGGGCGGCACCCCGGTCTCGCCGTCGAGCAACACCAGCTGCTTCTTCCTTCACATGGTCACCTTCGAGCTCAACATGGACCTCTACATCGCTGCCAACGGCGTGCCGACGTCGGTCCATATCCAGGGCGACACCTATCCGCTCACGTGGGACCAGTGTGCCGGCGCTGAGACGTTCGACGCCGACGCCGACTCGATGTACTCGTTCGACGAGTACTTCTCCATGGGGTACACATGCGGCGCGCAGGCCGAGTCGACCCAGGTCAAGTACAAGTACGTCGTCGACTGTGCAACGTGGGAGGGCGACTACGACTTCGGTCACTACGTGACGCTCGATCCGAACGCGGCCAGCCAGACGCAGAACGTGTGGTGGAATGACATCGCCCCGTCGGACAACATCACGTGCGATGTCGGCGTCCGGTTCCAGGTCGTTGTTCCCGACACGTTCGACGTCGTGAACGATGTCATCGCGGTCCACGGTTCCTCACTCCCGCTGGACTGGGTCGGACCGACCTTGCTCGTCGATGACGGCACGAACGGTGACCTGACAGCGGGCGACGGGGTCTACTCCGCGCTCGTGACGTTCCCGACCGGAACCTACCGGTTCCTCGAGTACAAGTACGCGATCAACAGTGTCTTCGAGTGTGACACCTTCCCGAACAGGGCGCTCGAACTCGATGACGTGGACGGCTGCATGCCGACCCGCGTCGGTCCGATGGAGCTCATGGACCTCTATGACTGGTGCGACACCATCGTGACGGTCCCCGAGACGCAGCTCATCCAGGAGCGTTCGTGGGGCGAGATCAAGGCGTTGTACCGGTAGTCAACATCGTCCACCGGGGTCGCTCATCTGCAGCGACCCCGCTGGATTGCTCGACTTGGCGTGAGAGACCCGTTCCTACGACACCCTGCGCTGCACCGCACGGTGTTTCTCTCGCCAATCTTGGGGCCGGGGGGAGCATGAGCTTGCCCCGGCCTCTCTGTCTGGACCCGCGCCGCGCCGGCCTTCGGCCGTGCGCCATGGGATCGGACCGGAGCGACCGCGGGAGGGGCAACCATACAGTTGACACCGGGGCGCGGTTGTCATAGCGTGGGCGGGCTTGAGCGCACTGAATCGTACTTCAACCACCTGGTGGCGGCCCGTGTCAGATGAAGTGACCAGGAAGTCGGGGGAGCCCGCAGAGAACAGCTCAGCGAGGCTCATCGAGCGACTCAAGGCAGGCGACGAGCAGGCCTACGAGGAGTTCGTTACCGAATACAGGGAGCGCGTCTACCGTGTTGCCTGGCGCGTTCTCCGGGACGACGAGGCGGCCGAGGACTGTGCCCAGGAAGCCTTCATTAAGGTATTCCGGCATATCGGACGCTTCGAGGGGCGCTCGAGCCTGTACACGTGGCTCTACCGGATCACGGTCAACATCGCGCTCAACAAGCTCAAGCGGGACCGGTTCCGTCAGATGGTGCCGCTGGGCGATCTGCCCAGGCGAGACAAGCGGGCCTCCACGAACCCGCTCCGGGCAGCATTGAGCAGCGAGGTGGCTGAGCGGATCGACGAAGCGGTCCGTCAGCTGCCGGAGAAGCAGCGAGCCGTTTTTACTTTGAAGTTCTTCGAGGGTCTAAGTCATCGGGAGATCGCAGACATCGTTGGCTGTTCCGAGGGGACCTCGAAGGCCAACTACTTCCACGCGATCAGGAAACTGAGGGTCATGCTGGAGGACTTGAGATAATGAGCTGCGAGCTCAACAAGGACCTGCTGATCGAGTACATCGACGGCGACCTCTCATCCGACGAGGCGCGTCTCATCGAAGAGCACCTCGAACAGTGCCCCGAGTGCCGGGCCGAGATGGACGCCTTTGTCGGCGTCCGCGAACTCCTTCTCGACGATGGCTACGTCGAACCCTCACCGTTCTACTGGACCCGCTTCAACGCCCGTCTCATGCAGCGCATCCGCCGTCCTTCGCTTCTGTCGTGGCACCCTGCGGCAACACCGAGGCTTGTTCCTGTCGCCATCGCGACGGTGCTGTTCGTCGTCGGGTTCACCGTCGGCGCCGGCCATCTGCTCGGGCTGCGTGGCCCCGGCGGCCCGGATGTCGCCGACAGCGGCCAGGACTCCGTGATCTCGCTGACGAGCAAGCAGCACGTGATGAGCGGGGAGGGCGTCATCGAGCTCGCCGACTACTCCGACACCCTGCGACCGAGCACCTTTGCCGAGCCGACCGAGGGGCCGCAGTTCATCCTGGCTCGTTCGGACCGATCGCAGGACGCGATGGAGGAGAGGCTCTCGAGCGAAGGCTTCCGCGACTGATCAGCTGCCGACGACCGTGTCCGAGCAGTGTGTCGGAGCGGCGTCACACGAGGCAGACCTCACACGACGATTCTCACGACCCCGGCGCACGGCGCCGGGGTCGTTTCGTTGTGAGCGCCAGCCATTGGCGCTTGTCACAAGCCGACCGGTTCTGCTACAAACGGCATGAGAGTACGACCGTCGGAGAAGATGCGCCGGAGCACTGGCGCGGCGTCCGCGGTACAGCTTCAGGGGTGGCGAACCGACACGCTCGTTGGTTCGGCCCCACCGCAAGACAGAGGGGGATGCTCTCACCATGAAGATACTCATCGTCGGAAGCGGTGGACGCGAGCATGCGCTGGTGTGGAAGCTCGCCCAGAGCCCATCAAGGCCGCAGTTGCTTGTGGCGCCGGGAAACGCAGGGATCGCAGCGCAGGCGGAGTGCGTCCCGGTCGCGGCGGACGACATCGCCGGTCTGGCGAGGCTCGCCGTGGACGAAGCGTGTGACCTGACCGTCATCGGTCCCGAGGTACCTCTGGCGCTCGGTCTCGCGGACCGGATCAGGGAGAAGGGGGGAGCGGTCTTCGGACCCTCGCAGGACGCGGCGAGGCTTGAGGGCAGCAAGTGGTTCGCCAAGGAGGTCATGGAGAGAGCCGGGGTCCCAACCGCCCGCGCGTGGCGTGTCACGACGCGCGACGAGGCGCTCGACATCCTCAAGGAGACCGGAACGCCGATCGTCATCAAGGCGGACGGGCTGGCGGCGGGGAAGGGTGTGTTCATCGCGGAGGCACACGGCGAGGCCGTCGATGCCATCGACAGCATCATGGTCCAGAAGCAGTTCGGCGACGCGGGCGACTCGGTGGTGTTCGAGGAGTTCCTGGCGGGCGAGGAGGCGTCGATCCTGGCGTTCACCGATGGGAAGCGTTTCGCGCCGCTGGTCGCCTCGCAGGACCACAAGCGTGCGCTCGAAGGCGACCGGGGGCCGAACACCGGTGGGATGGGCGCCTACGCGCCGACCCCGGCCGTCGATGATGCGATGACGAAGGGGATCGTCGACTCGGTGCTCCGGCCGACCGTCGAGACGCTTCACGGGATGGGTGTCGACTACCGCGGTGTGCTCTACGCGGGGCTGATGCTGACCGACGACGGACCGAAGGTGCTTGAGTTCAACTGCCGGTTCGGTGATCCGGAGACCCAGGTCGTGCTGCCGCTGCTCGACGGCGATCTCGTCGAGATCATGCTCGGGGTCGCGAGGGGCGAGCTCGACCCGTCCACCGTGCGCGCGAGCGGTCGCTCGGCCGCGTGCGTGGTGATGGCGTCGGCCGGCTATCCCGGACCGTATCCGAAGGGCAAGCCGATCAGCGGTCTCGGTGAGGCCGCAGCGCTCGACGGCGTGACGGTCTTCCACGCCGGGACGACGCTCACGGAGTCGGGCGTGGCGACCGCGGGCGGACGCGTGCTCGGCGTGACAGCCGTTGCCGATGTTCTGCCGGCCGCGATCGACCTGGCGTACCAGGCTGTCGCCGGAATCAGGTTCGAGGGTGTCCAGTTCCGGCGCGACATCGGCCACCGTGCACTCGCTCGATCGAGGCAAGCCTGACGGGCAAGGGGGCAGGAGTCGCATGAAGCACATCGACCTGACCGAGCGCTCCGAGGAGTCGACCCGCGACCTGCTCCGACCGGCGGCTCTCGCGATCAAGAACGGCGATCTCGTCATCCTCCCGACGATGACCTACTACGGGCTGTGCGCCGACGCCCTCAACCCGGACTCCGTCGCGCGGGTGTACAAGGCGAAGGAGCGAGATCCCTCGAAGCCGCTCATCGTGCTCGTTGACTCGTTCGAAATGCTCAAACCGCTCGTGGAGGAAGTCCCGCCTGTGGCGCGCGATCTCGAGTGGCGGCTGGGACGCAGGGGACTGACGTACGTGCTCAGAGCGAGCGGGCGACTCCCGTCGTCCCTCACCGCCGGCACGGGCACGGTCGCGGCGCGGCTCGAGCGGAATGAGGTCGTGCAGGAGGTCCTGGAACTCGTCGGTCAGCCGTTGACGGCTCCGAGCGCCAACCGCGAGGGGGAGCCGCCGCCGAGGACGGTCGACGAGGCCGTGAGTGCGCTCCGGGACTGGGTCGAGGTGGCCGTCCGCTGGTACGCCTCCTCAGCGACGGCGCCGACCACGCTGGTCGACCTGACCGGAGCCACTCCGAAGGTGCTCCGCGAGGGGACCGTGGCGGCCGTGGACATCGCGAAGGTCGTTGGGACGCCCTGACCGCCCTCCTGAGAACGCCCACGCTGTTGACCACCATGCTGTCCTGCCGTAGACTCGCATTCTGCTGCCGATTCGCATGTTCGCACCTTCTCGTGGAGGGTCTCTTGCCGCTTCGCGTTCTGCTGGTCTGTTCCGGGAACACGTGCAGGAGCGCGATGGGCGAGGGGATCCTGAAGGACCTTGCCGCCGCGGCCCCGGACGTGGCGATCGATGTCTCGTCCGCCGGGACGCTTGGGATCGTCGGCGCTCCAGCGACCGACGAGGCCGTCCGGGTCGCGCGCGCGCACGGCGTCGACATCACAGCGCACACGTCGAGCGCGGTAACGAGCGAGCGGATCGCGGAAGCCGACGTCGTCCTCGCCATGACCGAGCTCCACGTCGAGGAACTTCGCGCGCGGTTCCCCGGTGACTCGGAACGGATCCATCTGCTCTCGGTCTACGCAGACGGGAGCGACGTCGATGTTCCGGATCCTATCGGGGGGCCGGTCGAGGAGTACGAGGACGCGTATCGGATGATCGAGGGGTTTCTGAAGAGCGCACTTCCCAGGATGGTCAGCGCCGCCGGCGCACGAGAACGAGGCGGTTGCTGAAGCACACCGAACCGCGCGCATCGCGCGCGACGCGAGGACGATCATGAAGATCGCAGTTGGAGCCGATCACGCCGGGTACGATCTGAAGCAGGTCATCGTCGAGCATCTGCTCGAGCGGGGATTCGAGATCGTCGACTTCGGCACGGACAGCGATGAGTCGACCGACTATCCGGACCACGGCGCTCCCGCGGCACGGGCCGTCGTAGCCGGGGATGCCGACCGGGCCATTCTCTTCTGCGGGTCGGGTCAGGGAATGTGTATGGTCGCCAACAAGGTCCGCGGTGTGCGCGCGGCGCTGGTCTGGGACCGCGAGATCGCCCGGCTCTCCCGGGCGCACAACAACGCGAACGTACTGTGTCTCCCGGGTCGATTCATCACGCCGAACGACGCCATCGACATCGTCGACGACTGGCTCGTAGAGGCGTACGAGGGCGGCAGACACGAACGCAGAGTCACGAAGATGATGCAGGTGGAGGAGGAGTAACATGGCGGGACTCAAGCAGGTGGACCCAGAGGTTCACGGGATCATCCAGCAGGAGCTGCACCGGCAGACCGAGAAGCTCGAGCTCATCGCGTCCGAGAACTTCACGAGCATGGCGGTGCGGGAAGCGGTCGGGTCGTGCATGACCAACAAGTACGCCGAGGGATACCCGTACTTCCGGCGCAAGGACGACACGCTCAACTGGAAGCGCAACGGCAGGTACTACGGCGGTTGTGAGTTCGTCGACCGCACGGAGGGACTCGCCATCGAGCGCGCGAAGGAACTCTTTGGCGCCGATCACGCCAACGTGCAGCCGCACTCGGGCAGCCAGGCGAACATGGCGCTCTACTTCGCGCTGCTGGACGTCGGTGACACGTACTTCGGTCTCGAGCTGTCGCACGGTGGTCATCTCACTCACGGTCACCCGATCAGCTTCTCGGGGATGTTCTACAACGTCATCCACTACGGCGTCGACGAGAAGACAGAGGTTCTCGACTACTCGAAGCTCCGGGAGATGGCGCTCGAGCACAAGCCCAAGCTCATCATGACCGGAGCGTCCGCCTACCCGCGCACGCTCGACTTCGCGAAGTTCCGCGAGATCGCCGACGAGGTTGGCGCGTACCTTTCGGTCGACATGGCGCACATCGCCGGTCTCATCGCGGCGGGTCTCCACCCGAGTCCGGTACCGCACGCCGACGTCGTCACGACCACGACGCACAAGACGCTCCGCGGTCCCCGCGGCGGCATGGTCCTCTGCAAGGCGGAGCACGCGCGCGCCATCGACAAGACCGTCTTCCCCGGGATCCAGGGCGGACCGCTCGAGCATGTCATCGCCGGCAAGGCCGTTTGCTTCCATGAAGCGCTCCAGCCGTCGTTCAAGGAGTACCAGCAGAAGATCCTCGACAACGCACAGCACATGGCCGAGTCGTTCAAGAAGCGCGGCTACCGTCTCGTCTCCGACGGCACGGACACCCATCTGATGCTGGTCGATCTGAGGACGAAGGGCGTCACGGGCAAGGCAGCGGAGAACGGACTCGAGAAGGCCGGGATCACGGTCAACAAGAACACGATTCCGTTCGATCCGGAGAAGCCGTTCATCGCCAGCGGTATTCGCGTCGGAACCCCCGCGCTCACGACGCGCGGGATGGGCGCTGCCGAGATCGACAAGGTCGTGGAGCTTCTCGATCGGGCCCTCTCGGACATCGAGAACGAGCAGAGTCTTGAAGACGTCAAGAAGGACGTCATGGAGCTCTGCAAGGACTTCCCTCTCGTCGTGGGCGAGGAGAGGCCCGTCTAGCAGGCGACATCAGGGGGGCGGGGGCCGGCCTGACCGGTCCCCGCCGGCCCCTCCGAGCAGTGCATCGCCAGCGCGAGCCTCGACAGCACAGGAGACACCTGTTGGACAAGAGACCGAGCTGGGACAGATACTTCATGAGCATCGCCGACCTCGTCGCCGAGCGGTCGACGTGCATGCGGCGGCACGTGGGTGCGGTCATCGTCAAGGACCGCCACATCCTGGCGACCGGGTACAACGGTCCGCCTCGGGGGCTGGCACACTGCGACGAGACCGGGTGCATCCGGAACGAGCTCGACGTTCCTTCCGGCGAGCGGCACGAACTCTGTCGAGGCATCCACGCCGAGCAGAACGCGATCATCCAGTCCGCCAACTACGGCACCGGCATCAGCGGATCGACCATCTACACGACGCACACACCCTGCTCGGTGTGCGCGAAGATGATCATCAACGCCGGCATCGTCCGTGTCGTCTCCGCAGACGACTATCCGGACGAACTCGCGGCGGAGATGCTCCGCGACTCCGGGATCGGTGTCGTGGTCCTCGAGGACGGGGAGGAGTAACGACCGCTCGACACGACGGTGAATTCCGCTTCTGCTGCCCTCCTGACCGGATGTGAAGGCCCCGTGAGAAACAAAATCGGTTTCAGTATTGATACCGCTTGACACCTCCGGCGGCGGTTGCTAGATTGCGGTCGCCGAAGGAGGAAGACCGCTAGGGTGGTGGTGCAGGCGGCGGGTGGAGAGAGACAGCAGCCTTCCATTCCGAAGACACTCCAACACTTTCAGACCATACACGCAGTCGGATGGCTTCGACAGCGCCGCATCACGTCGATGCCATCAGTCACGACGCTTGACCCTGATCACGAGAGGATCGGTGGCGCATCCATGTCGAGAGAGAACAACGACGGAGCAACTGTCGGTGAGGTCGCGGTGGACGATCGTGTGATCGTGGCGACGGAGACGGAGGAGTCCGTTACGGACATCGTGGAGACGAAGAGTGAGACACCCGGTTCCGATGGGCGACTTCGACTCTATATGGACGACGACGAACTCCTCGGTCTCCATCGCAGACTGGCGAGCAAGCTGTTTCGCCTCGTCAGGAAGCGGAGCGGTCAGATCGTTCCGTTCGACAGAAAGAAGATCACCACGGCGATCTTCAAGGCCGCCGAGGAAGTGGGCGGCCGAGACCTCGAAGTGGCGGAGCGGCTGACCGACGAGGTCCTGCTCTTCCTGTACTCCGAGAAGGGCGATAAGTTGCCTCAGGTCGAGGAGATACAGGATGCCATCGAGAAGGTCCTCATCGAGCGGGGGCACGCCAGGACGGCCAAGGCCTTCATCCTCTACAGGGACAAGCGCCAGCGCGTCCGACGCAAGGATATCAACACCCAGCTGGCAGGTCTCGAGAAGACGGATCCGAAGGGGACGCTCGACTCGACCGACCTCGCGCTCTTCGTCCGCACGTCGGGCGACGACATGGTCGCGTGGGATCGCGAGCGGATCATCGAGACCCTCGTCCGCGAGGCGAACGTTCCGGTCGACAAGGCGGAGAAGATCAGTCGCGAAGTCGAGGACCAGATCGCGCTCGCGAACACGAGCACGATCACCGCGCCGCTCATCCGTGAGCTGGTGGACGCGAAGCTCATCGAGCACGGACTCGAAGCCGCGCGTCGCAAGCACACGCGACTTGGTGTTCCGCTCTACGACGCGACGCGTATCATCCTCGAGCCGAACAAAGAGAATGCGAACATCCCGCACAACCCGGAAGCGACGAACATGACACTGGCCGAGTCGATCAAGAAGCAGTATGCGCTTCTCGACGTTTTCAGTCAGGACGTCGCCGACGCGCACGCCAGGGGTGACATCCATCTGCACGACCTCGGCTTCTTCGACCGACCGTACTGCTCGGGGCAGTCGCTCGAGTACGTGAAGAAGTTCGGACTGTCGCTTCCCAACGCGCTCTCGATCGCGAAGCCAGCGAAGCACCCGGACATCCTGTTGGCGCACATGGTGAAGTTCTCGGCCGCGCTTCAGGGTCACTTCGCCGGCGCCATCGGTTGGGACGCGGTGAACGTGTTCTTCGCTCCGTTCCTCGACGGGCTCTCCGACCGCGACGTACACCAGCTCGCGCAGATGCTCATCTTCGAGTACTCGCAGCAGAGCGTCGCGCGCGGCGGTCAGGCGATCTTCAGCGACATCAACATCTACTGGGAGACGCCGAAGCACTTCCGCGACGTCATGGCCATCGGCCCGGGTGGCGCCTTCACCGGCCGCACGTACAAGGACTACCAGTCGGACGCCCAGAGGTTCGCCTTCGCGCTCTTCGATGTGTACAAGGAGGGCGACGGCACGGGGAGGCCGTTCTTCTTCCCGAAGCCGCTGGTCCACATCACCGACGAGTTCTTCAAGACGCCCGGCCACGAGGAGTTCCTCACGCACATCTGCGATGTGGCCGCGGACAAGGGCAACACGTACTTCGTCTTCGACCGCGGCGAGACGGCTAAGATCTCCGAGTGCTGCCGCCTTTCCTTCAAGCTCGACCAGTCGGACCTCGATGATGCGAAGGAGCCGTGGCGCATGCGCTACTCGGCGCTCCAGAACGTCACGCTCAACCTCCCACGTGCCGCGTACTACGGCAAGGGTGACACCGGCGAGATGTTCCGCAAGCTCGACGAGATGTTCGAGCTCTGCGTGAGAGCGCACGAGGAGAAGCGCGAGGTCATCCAGAACCTGCTGGCGCTTCGGGACAAGGGTCCGCTCGCGCTCCTGACGATGAAGCTCGACGGGCAGGAGTACCTGAGGATGCACCGCGTGACCTACCTCATCGGCCTGCTCGGTCTCAACGAGATGGTGCAGGCTCACGTGGGTCAGGAGATCCACGAATCGGACAAGGCGTTCCGTCTTGGACTCAAGGTCATCGCGCACCTCAAGCTTCTGTGCGAGCGCTGGTCGAAGAAGGTCGGCATGCGGTTCGTGCTCGAGCAGACACCGGCCGAGTCGACCGCGTACCGGATGGCGAAGCTCGATCTCGAGCACTTCCCGACGGCGGCCGAGCAGGTCGTGAAGGGCAATCTCGACATCGGTGAGATCTACTACACGAACTCGACGTTCCTCAACGTCTCCGAGCCCGTCAGTCCGATCGACCGCGTCAAGAAGGAGGGCATGTTCCACGACATGATCGAGGCGGGCGCGCTGTCGCACGTCTGGATCGCGGACAGCCTGCCGGACGCGGAGTCGGTGGCGAGCTTCGTGAAGAGCACGTTCACGCACACGCGGAACGCGCAGATCGCGTTCTCTCCTGAGTTCACGACCTGCAACAGCTGTCAGCGGGTGTCGCGCGGTCTCGTGGACGAATGTCCGTACTGCAGCTCGCCGTCGGTCGACGGCATCACGCGTGTGACAGGGTATTTCTCGAAGACCGGCGGATGGAACAAGGGCAAGAAGGCGGAGCTCTCCGACAGGTACAGGAGCAAGGTCTCGTGAAGCTCGTCTACTTCGTGAAGCAGGACTGCTCGGCGTGCGAGAACGCCAAGCAGAAGGTCGGTTTCTTCCTCGAGAAGTGGGGGATGACCGACGCTGTCGAGACCAAGGCTGTTGACGTCAGTACGGAAGACGGTCTGGTCGAGGCGGCCATGCAGGGCGTCGGCGACATCCCGACCATCATCCTCGAGAACGATGGCGAGGAGCTCGGGCGCTGGATCAAGAAGGCGCCGCTCTCGGACGAACTCCGGGAGATGCTGGGAGTCGCGGCCTGACATCGCCATCGCGATGCACTCCACGCGCGGTGCTGAGGCCGCCCGTGGTTCGAGCGCACCGTCCGTCGCAGGCGACGCGCGCGGCGCGAGAGACACTCCTTTGGACGACGCGCGGTTCCCGAAAAACCCGTGTGCGGTCCGAGGGCTCATGCTATACTATCCTCCGCTCGGACACCGCCCCCAGGACGGCACCTCCGGGCGGATACTCATGTTGGAAGGAGGCCACTTGATGCGCGCTCGCAGAGTCATCTTCGCGGCTGTCACGGCCGCGCTCGTCGTCACGGCGCTCGGTACGGGCTGTGGTGGCGGCGGCGGTGTCGACATCACTGTCGACACACCGGTTTCGCTGGAACGTTCGTTCACCGAAGGTCGGACGATCAAGTATGACTTCAAGCTCGGCAGCCAGTCGGGCGTGAAGCTCACCGCGTACGAGCAGACGGTCTACACGCAGACCGAGCTTCGGACGCAGAACACGTTCACGTCGGTCACGCCGGAAGAGGCGACGATGCGGATGCTCATCAACCACGCGGCCGGCAGCATGTCCGTCGGTGACAACGTGATGGTTGACGAGACCGTCTCCGAGCTCCGAGCTCAGGAACTCGAGTTCACGATCGCTTCCGACGGAGAGATCACATCGTGGAGCGGCCTCGGCAGCTCGGAGTACCTCGAGGCGGGTGCCGGCCAGCTGGCAGTCCTTCTCTACGACGTCTTCCCGCCGTTCCCGGATGAGCCGCTCGACATCGGGACGACCTGGACCGTTGACTACGACGTTCCAGACCTCTCCGCGGCCGTGGACCGTGACTTCCTGGGCGAGACCACGTTCACAGTGACCGGTTTCAAGAGGAAGTTCCTGGTCGATTGCGTCGTCATCCACCGCGTCACGGACTTCACGTTCGAGGGACGCGCCGAGCAGGAGGGCCAGGTCTGGCTCATGGACGGCGACGGATCGATCAAGGGTGATTCATACATCGCACTCGAGGACGGCATGCTGGTCTACAGCGCAGCCGAGATGAACCTCACCCTCATGGGCGAGGGCTCGTCGGTGGCGGGCGCGGCTGCGTCCGACGTCGTCGAGATGGGTATCGTCGCCAGCATGCACATCGAGCTTGGCGAGTAGCTGATCTGCATCCGGTGCGCGTCCGGCCATCGCCGGGCGCGCACGCGCTTGCTCGCACCGCAGTAGCCGCAGGACGCGCCAACGTGCCGCCGAGCCGGCGCGCTCGAACGTGCCGAGGCGACACGTGTTCTCCAAACCGGGAGTCGACTCTGGGACTCAGGACATTCTCGGGCGGGGTTCATCCCCCGACATCCAAGGCGCTGACGAAGGACGCGAAGATCACGGAGGCGCGTCTTCCGGAGCGGGTGGTCATCCCGCTCCGTCAGTCGCTCGGCGCTCCCGCGACGCCGTGCGTCAGCATCGGCGACGAGGTGAAGGTCGGAACGAAGATCGGCGAGCCGGGCGGATTCGTGTCCGTCCCCGTGCACGCGTCGATCTCGGGCAAGGTCGCCGCGATCGGCAGGTTCCCGCACCCCTCGGGTGGCGAGGACATGGCGATCGTTATCGAGGGTGACGGAACCGATGCGTGGGACGAGGGTCTCACGGAGCGCGCCGACTACGCGTCCATGACGTCGGACGAGATCCGCGAGGCGGTCAAGGACGCCGGTCTGGTCGGACTCGGCGGCGCGGCCTTTCCGACACACGTGAAGCTGTCGCCTCCCGAGGCGAAGCCGATCGACGCGATCATCCTCAACGGCGCCGAGTGCGAGCCGTGGTTGACCGCTGATCACCGCCTCATGCTCGAAAACCCCGCCGAGATCCTCGAGGGTCTCTTCCTCATCATGAGGACCGTGGGAGCGACGCGCGGCATCGTCGGCATCGAGTCGAACAAGCCCGACGCGGTCAAGGTGATGCGGCAGGCGCTCAAGGAGCTTGGGGAGAAGGTCCCCGACGGTTCACGAGTCGAGGTCACACCTGTTCAGGTGAAGTATCCGCAGGGCGCCGAGAAGCAGCTGATCGACGCGCTGCTGCGCCGGAAGGTGCCGGCCGGCGGTCTTCCGATGGACGTCGGCGTCGTCGTTCAGAACGTGGGAACGTCGCTGGCCGTCTACGAGGCGTGCCGCTTCGGGCGACCGCTCGTCAGGCGCGTGATGACGCTGACCGGCACTCCCGTCGTGAAGCCCGCCAACTACCTGGCGCGGGTCGGAACGCTGCTGACCGAACTCGTCGACGAGGCCGGTGGCATCAAGGGTGAGATCGGCAAGGTCATCTCGGGCGGACCGATGATGGGGATCGCGCAGTTCACGCTCGACATCCCGGTCGTGAAGGGCATGTCGGGGATGCTGTTCCTCGCGTCCGATCAGGTCGACGACCGTCAGCCCGAGCCGTGTCTGCGGTGCGGGGCATGCGTTCACGTCTGTCCGATGAAGATCGTCCCGGTCATGATCGAGAAGCTCGTGATGAACGAGAAGATCCCCATGGCGATCGAGCTGGGTCTCAACGACTGCATCGAGTGCGGGTCGTGCGCATACGTCTGCCCTTCGAAGCGTCGGCTCGTTCACTACTTCAAGTACGGGAAGTACCTCGCCGCGCAGGCCCGGAAGAAGGAAGCCGAACGCGAGGCCGCAAAGAAGGAGACCAGCTAGCATGCAGGACCACCTGCTCATCTCGGCGTCACCACACATCCGCCAGGACGTCTCAGTACGGAAGGTCATGTACAGCGTCGTCGTGGCGATGGTGCCGGCCATCGTCGGGTCCGTCTACTTCTACGGCCCGCGGGCGCTCATCCTGACGCTTCTGGCATGCGCCGCGGCGATCGTGACCGAGGCTGTCATCCAGAAGGCGCGCGGCGTTCCGGTGTCGGTCGCCGACGGGAGCGCGCTCGTCACCGGCATCCTGCTGGCGTTCAACATCCCGCCGGGCGTCCCGTGGTGGATGCCGGTCATCGGGGCGGTCTTCGCCATCGCGATCGGCAAGCAGGTCTTCGGCGGGCTGGGGTACAACCCGCTCAACCCCGCGCTTCTCGGACGCGCCTTCCTGCTCGCCTCGTGGCCCGTGCACATGACGACGCTCTGGCTGCCGGGGAGGGGAGGCACGCTCTCGGGGATGTCGCTATCCGGCATCGACGTCGTCTCGCAGGCGACGCCCCTGGCCGTGATGCGGAAGGTCAGCGAGGTCATCGGGGACCCGACGTCGACGACGCACCAACTCGTCCAGGCGCGCGAGGTGCTCACGCAGCTCGGCTCGCACGAGATGATCGCGAACCTGTTCGTCGGCAACGTCGGCGGGTGCATCGGCGAGACGTCGGCGCTGTTGCTTCTTATCGGCGCGGCGTATCTGATGTTCAAGCACTACATCGACTGGCGCGTCCCGGGCAGCTACATGCTGACCGTCGCCGTGCTGACGTGGATCTTCGGCGGACCGTCCGGGTTCTTCACGGGCAACGCCCTCTTCCACATCCTCGCCGGCGGTCTCATCCTCGGCGCCTTCTACATGGCCACCGACATGGTCACATCGCCGGTCACACCGAAGGGGATGCTCATCTTCGGTGTGGGCTGCGGTGTGCTGACGTCCGTCATCCGCCTTATCGGCGGATATCCGGAGGGCGTCAGCTACTCGATCCTTCTTATGAACGTTGCGACCCCGCTCATCGACGGGCGCACGCGGCCCAGGAAGTTCGGGGAGGTGAAGAACCGTGGGTAACTTCTTCAGACTGGTGGCGACGCTCACCGTGATCGCGGCCCTCGCGAGCTTCGGGCTTTCGGCGGTCTACAACTCGACCCATGAGATCACCGAGGAGTACAAGCGGCAGGAGGAGGCGAACGCCCGGATCGCCGCGCTCGCGTGCAGCCCGGACGCCGTGTTCGAGCACACGGTAACCGAGTGTCAGCTTGACGGTCGCCCGTTCGAGTACGACACGGCGACCGAGAACGGAGAGGTCGTCGGCTACTCGTTCAAGGCGTACGGCAAGGGATACTCGAGCACCATCGAGACGATCGTCGGTGTGGACCTGACGGGCACCATCTGCGGTATCAAGATCACGTACCAGCAGGAGACGCCGGGGCTGGGAGCCAAGGTCATGGAGGTCGCCTCACAGAACACGCTGTGGGATGTCGTGGGCGGCAACGCGGTCGACGAGTCAGACGTCAAGCCGTGGTTCCAGGTCCAGTTCGAGGGACGCGGCGCGGACGAACTCGTGGTCGTCAAGAACCAGACCGAGGATGGCATCCTCGCCATCACCGGCGCGACCATCAGTTCGGAGGCCGTGACCGGCTCGGTGAAGCGCGGGCTGGAGCTGCTCATGTCGATCGTCGACGGCACCGGCGAGGTGCCGTGCGAGAACACGCGGGATGACGCCGAGGCCGTCGATGCGCCCGAGGGTGCCGAGGCCGGCGACGCGATCGAGGGCGACGCCCCGGCGGATGAGGGGGAGGGCCGATGAGCGCGTTCTCCGAGCTGACCAAGGGCATCTACCGTGAGAATCCCGTGTTCCGCCTCGCGCTCGGTCTGTGTCCGGCGCTGGCGGTTTCGACGTCGGTCGAGAACGCTCTCGGGATGGGGGGCGCGGCGACGTTCGTCCTGCTGGGTTCGAACATCGTCGTCTCGCTCATTCGCAAGGCCATTCCCGCGAAGGTCCGCATCCCGTGTTACATCGTCGTCATCGCGAGCTTCGTGACGGTCGTCGAGCTGGTGATGGGCGCGTATCTGCCGGAGCTCTCGAAGTCGCTCGGCATGTTCATCCCGCTCATCGTCGTCAACTGCATCATCCTCGGTCGGGCCGAGGCGTTCGCCTCGAAGAACGGCATCTTCCGTTCGATCCTGGACGCGATCGGGATGGGGATCGGGTTCACGTTCGCGCTCGTGCTCATCTCCGCGCTTCGCGAGCTGCTCGGCGACGGGAAGCTCATGGGGTACATGGTCTTCGGGCCGAACTTCAAGCCGATGCTCATCATGATCCTCGCTCCCGGAGCCTTCATCACGATGGGACTCCTCATGGGCATGTTCAACGTGATCGACGCCCGCCGCGAGAGGAAGGACTGAGATGGACCTGGGTACGTTTCTGGCGATCATCATCGGAGCGGTCTTCGTCTCCAACTTCGTCCTGATGCGGTTCCTCGGGCTCTGTCCGTTCGTTGGCGTCTCGAAGGACCCGGACTCCGCGCTCGGCATGGGCATGGCCGTCATCTTCGTGATGACGATGGCCTCGCTCGTAACGTGGTTCATCTACGTGTTCATCCTTGAGCCGTTCGGGATCACGTACCTGAGAACCATCGCGTTCATTCTCGTCATCGCCACACTGGTGCAGTTCGTGGAGATGGTCATCGAGAAGACGTCGCCGGCGCTGCACCGTTCGCTCGGGATCTACCTCCCGCTCATCACGACGAACTGCGCCGTGCTCGGCGTCGCCGTGGTGAACGTGGAGGACTTCATCACGACCGGCCTGCCGCTCGGCGCCAGCTTCATCTACACGGTCGTTCACGGCTTCTCGGCCGGGCTCGGGTTCACGCTCGCGCTCGTGCTGATGGCCTCCATCCGCCAGCGGCTCCAACTCGGCGGCGTGCCGAAGTCGATGATCGGCATCCCGATCACGTTCATCGTCGCAGGCCTGATGGCCATCGCGTTCCAGGGATTCTCGGGTCTCAAGATCTAAGGGGTGGAGATGCAGTCCGTCGTCGTGACATCGGTGGTGGCTCTCTCGAGCCTCTCGGCGCTCTTCGGCGCCATCCTCGCGATCGCATCGAAGGTCTTCGCCGTGCACCGCGATCCCAAGGTCCTCGAGATCGTTGATGCGCTCCCGGGTGCGAACTGCGGCGCGTGTGGCTTCCCGGGCTGTCAGGGGTACGCTGAGGCGGCCGTGGCCGCCGGCGCCCTGCCGGCTGCCTGCCCGCCCGGTGGCTCGGAGGTCGCTGCGAAGGTCGCTGAGATCCTCGGTGCGGAGGCGGGCGAGCACGTCCCGAAGGTTGCGGTCGTGCATTGCATCGGGGGGAGATCAACCGCCGTCCAGCGCGCCGCCTACGATGGGATCCAGGACTGCCGCGCGGCGGTTCTTGTCGGCGGGAAGCCGAAGGCATGCGTCTTCGGCTGTCTGAGTCTTGGGTCGTGCAAGTCGGTCTGCCAGTTCGACGCGGTTGAGATCGATGACGAGGGTGTTGTCCGCATCGACCGAGACAAGTGCACGGGCTGCGGCGCCTGCATCGACGCCTGCCCGGTCGGCATCATCGATCTGGTCCCGAAGGACATGCGCGTTCACATTCGTTGCTCGAACCATGACAAGGGGAAGGCGGCGAAGAGCGTCTGCAAGGTCGCCTGCATCGGGTGCCAGATGTGCGTCAAGAAGTGTCCGTACGATGCCATCCACATGGAGAACAACCTCGCCGTCATCGACTACGCCAAGTGTCAGAACTGCGGCATCTGTGCGGCGGTCTGTCCGACGAACGCCATCGTCGACGAGGTCAAGGCGAGACCGAAGGCTGTCATCGGGACGAGCTGCACGGGTCAGGAGAAGTGCAAGGAGGTCTGTCCCACGAAGGCCATCTCGGGGGAGCCGGGCGAACGTCACGAGGTCGACCGTGAGAAGTGCATCGGATGCGGGCTGTGCATGGACGCCTGTCCGACCAAGTCGATCAACATGGTCGGCGCGCTCGGACACCAGAGGGACCGGGGGTAGCGTGGCGGAGAAGGTGCAGAACGCGAAGGTCGCAGGCGGGGCGGTTCCCTCGGGACCGTTGGCGATGTTCGTGACCGCCGGCCGACTGCGGTTTCTCGTTGCCTCGGTCATGCCCGTTCTCATCGGAACGACGCTGCCGTTCTGGTTGCGGCCAGAGGGCTTCCAGTTCAACCCGCTCCTCGCCATCGAAGCGCTCGCGGCGATGGTGTTGCTCCACGCAGGCGCGAACTTCGCAAACGAGTACTTCGATTCGCAGAGCGGCGTCGACGCTGACAACCCGGCGCGGAGCCAGTTCAACGGTGGGAGCGGACTGATCGTGGCCGGTGTCCTGCCTGCCTCGTACTTCCGCAGGTTCATGCTCGTCTTCCTGGCTCTCGGTGCGCTGATCGGACTTCATCTGAGCTTCGTCACGACCGGGTGGTTCATCCTCATCCTGGGTCTGATCGGCATCGTGCTCGGCTACGGGTACGTTGCGCCGCCGCTCCGGCTCGGGTACCGAGCGCTCGGAGAGCTCATCGTCGCGCTCAACTTCGGCGTCCTTCCGGTCATCGGCGCGTACTACGTGCAGACGGGCACCGTCTCGTGGCACGTTCTGCTCGCGTCGCTCCCGATCACGTTCGCGATCGTGCTGGTGCTCTGGGTCAATGAGGTTCCGGACATCGAACCCGACAGAGCGGCCGGGAAGCTCACACTCGCCAATCTGATGGGGCGGGAGGCCGCGTCACGCGGCGGCGTGCTCACGGTGGCGCTTCTGCTTTTCGGCTCGCTGTTCGCGGCCGTGTTCACCGGTTCGCTCGTCCCGCTGACGCTCGTTGTCATCCTGTCGTTCGGTCTCATTCGCACGGTGGTCGTGGATCTCTGGGCCCTGCCCGAGAACCCGCGCGACCTCCAGGATGCGCAGGAGACCGCCATCCGGCTGCATGTCATCGTGGGTCTGGTGATCGGACTCTCGGCGCTCGCGGCGCTGGCCGGCTAGCCGCACACCCCGGAGGCATCTCCATGGACAGGAAGCGCATTCTCTGGAGCGTGGGAACGCTCCTTTTCATCGTTGCACTCATGCTCATCTTCCAGATGCGCCATGCTGCCGTGCCGCGGGAGATCGAGGAGCACCGGATCCTCATGGGGACGCTCGTCTCGCTGACGGCGTTCTCGACAGATGAGACGGCGGCTCGCGAGGCCATCGAGCAGGCGTACGAGGAGATGGCCCGGATCGAGGCGGCGACGACCAGGTACTCACCCGACAGTGGCGTGGAGGCCGTCAACAACAGGGACCCCGGTGATGAGGAGATACACATCGACCTCGACGTCTCGCAGATCGTGGCGCGGTCGATGTATGTCTCCGGCGTGAGTGGCGGCGCATTCGACGTCACCGTGGCGCCTCTCGTCGACCTCTGGGACTTCGACGAAGGCGCGACGCCGCCGGACCCGGCCGATGTGGAGCGGGCGCTCGAGCACGTCGGGTACGGCTCGATCGTGCTGCATCCCACGAGCGGGCACCTCATTCTCCCGCTCGACGTGCGCATCGACCTCGACGGGATCGCCAAGGGCTACGCGGTCGACAAGGCGCACCGGATGCTCCGCACAAGCGGGGCGTTCACGGGGGCCATCATCGACGCCGGCGGCGATCTGCGGTTCCTCGGCGAGCCGCCGAACGGCCAGCCCTGGCGGGTCGGCATCAAGCACCCGCGCGAGGACGGAGTGCTCGGAAGCGTGATGACGGACGGCGGGAGCGTGGCGACGTCGGGAGACTATCAGCACTGGTTCGAGGCGGACGGTGTCCGGTACCATCACGTTCTGGATCCGGCGACGGGATACCCAGCGACCGGTGTCATGAGCGTGACCGTGTTCACGGAGCGCTGCATGGACGCCGACGCGTTCGCGACGGCCGTCTTCGTGCTCGGACCGCGCCGCGGAATGCGGCTCGTCGAGCGGCTTGACGGCGTCGAGGCCGTCATCGTGACGGGGGATGAGGTCATCGACGAGGTTCTTCTCTCACCCGGGCTCGAGGGACGCTATCAGGCGGCCGACCGTCCGGCGAACCTCGCGGCCGAGTAGGCTGCCCGCCGCGACCGCGTCCCGCGACATCGCTCGTGTGGAGGGCGTTGTGGTCGAAGCAAGACATTGGAGGACGTCGGACGACGGACGCATCGCCTGCGAGCTCTGCCCGCAGGCGTGTCTCATACAGGAGGGCGGTCACGGCATCTGCCTCGGAAGGGTGAACGAGGGCGGGACGCTCATGGCCGTCAACTACGGGCAGTGCGTCTCGGTCGCGATGGACCCGATCGAGAAGAAGCCGCTGTATCACTACGCGCCGGGCATGCCGGTGCTCTCCGTTGCCTGCAGCGGATGCAATCTGCGCTGTGACTTCTGTCAGAACTGGCAGATCTCGCAGCGGCCGGCTCCGACGAGCGAACTGCCGCCGGAGGGGCTGGTTCGGCTTGCACGTGAGAACGGCTCGTTTGGTATCGCCTATACGTACACCGAGCCGATGATCTGGTTCGAGTATCTGCTGGATGCGGGCGCGCTTGCGCACGACGCGGGTCTCAGGAACGTCCTCGTGACCAACGGGGTGATCAACGAGGCGCCCCTCTCCGAACTCCTGCCTGTGGTCGACGCCATGAACGTCGATCTCAAGTCGATTCGGGATGAGTTCTACGAGCGGAACTGCCACGTCCGCGGCGGGCTGGCTGCCGTGAAGCGGACCATCAAGACCGCCGCGGATGATCGTCGCGTCCACCTCGAGATCACGAACCTGCTCATCACGGGAGAGAACGACTCCGAGGAGGACGTGCGGGGTCTCGTGGAGTTCGTCGCGGGCGTAGACCCGGGAATCCCGCTTCATCTCTCGCGCTACTTCCCGACGTACAAGATGACCAGCCCGCCGACGTCCGAGGCGTCGCTGCGACGTGCGTACGACATCGCGCGCGAGAAGCTCCACTACGTCTACGTAGGCAACGCCGGACGGGAGTTCGAGTCCGACACGCGCTGCCCGGACTGCGGACACACACTGGTCCGCCGGTCGGGCTACTCCGCCAGCATCGTCGGGGTGACCGACGGCGTCTGCGCCAACTGCGGGAGGACGACGGACATTGCTTTCCCCGATCATCCGTAGACGACGCCGGCGTCTCGGGATCCTGACGACGGCCGACCGACTGCTCCTGGCGTTCATGGTCGTCGGCGCTTCAGCCGGTCTCGTGGCGTTGGCCTTCAGCCCGGCCGGGAGCGGAGCCATCATCATCCGGGGAGAAGGCGGGTTCGAGGAGACCGTCGCGGCCGGCGGGAGCGGGACGTTCGTGGTTCCCGGGCCGGTGGGCGAGACCGTCGTTGTCGTGGAGGACGGCGTCGCGCACGTGGAGTCGTCGGACTGCAGGCATCAGATCTGCGTGAACATGGGTCGTATCAGGGCGCCGGGTGAGCTGATCGCGTGTGTGCCCAACGGCGTCACCGTGGTCATCGAGGGGCGGTCAGAGGACGGGCCCGACGCCGTCACGAGGTAGACGGGAGGGCGTTCGTGTACACGCGAGGACATCGGACAATGGACGCGACGCGGAGGACGGCCCATCTCGCCGTGCTCCTGGCCGTGTCGCTCGGTCTCTCCGTGGTCGAGCGGGCCATCCCCATCCCGGTCCCGTTTCTTCGCGCCGGGCTCGCGAACATCGTCACCGTTTATGCTATCATCACGATGGGGCTGGTGGACGCGCTCACCCTGACAGTCCTCAGGGTCATTCTCGCTTCGCTCATCGGTGGGACGTTTCTTGGCCCGACCTTCGCCCTGTCGATGGGCGGGGGCGTGGCGGCAACACTCGCGATGGGGGCGGCCAGGGCGGCGTCACCGCCTCTGGGCATCGTCGGCATCAGTCTGGTCGGCGCGCTCTGCCACAATCTTGGACAGCTCATCGTCGTCGGCGCGCTCCTGACGGGAGCGTCACCGGCGCTTCGACTCGTCCCGCTGGCGACGCTCATGGCGGCCGGCGCGGGGCTGGTCACAGGACTCATCGCGGCACTGGTCATCGAGCGGCTCGACCGTCACGGACTCGGCGGGGCGGGCCGACTGGAGGGACGGGCTTGAGAGAGATCGGGCGCGTATCGACCGTCAAACAGGATGCGGCCGTCGTGAGCATGCCGATGTCGGGTGCGTGCAAACGATGCGGCGTCTGCATGGTCTCCGGAGACGGGCGGGATGTGCTCCTGCTCGCGAAGAACGAGGCTGAGGCCGCGGAAGGCGACTACGTCGAGATCGACATCAGCGCGGGCCGTGTCATCTCCGCAGCATTCATCATCTACATGGTTCCGGTCTTCCTCACGATCGCCGGGTTCGTCTTCGGACTCTGGATGACCGGCGGGGACGACGATTCGATGGTTCCGATCGTGTTCGCGGTCGGAGCGCTCATCATCTCATTCATCGGCGTCGCCCTCTACGATGCACGGCTTCGCAAGGTGGAACGCCACGAGGCCAGGATCGTCCGGGTTCTTGCGGACGAGGAGATTCGAGCTCACGAGCACCACGTGCAGACAGTCACCATGGGGGAGTAGCTCTTGGCGGAGAACGGACTGAAGCTTGTTGAACGCGCGGCCGAGCTCGCGCTCTCGAAGAAGGCGGAAGGCGTCATATCGCTCGACCTGCGAGGACTCTCGTCGAGCTGCGACTTTTTCCTGATCTGCCACGGCCTCAGCGACGTTCAGGTGCGAGCCATCGCGGATGCGATCCGCGACGGGCTTCGCGAGGACGGCGAGCGGGTCTGGCACATAGAGGGGTATGAGGCGAGGCAGTGGATTCTGCTCGACTTCATCGATGTCGTCGTTCACGTCTTCGAGGCGGAGCGCCGCGACTACTACCAGCTCGAGCGACTGTGGGGTGACGCCCCGCGGCACGAGTATGTTGATGAGGATGCCGATGACACCAGTGCTGGAGCAGCTGATTGACGCGCTCGCAGGCAGCGAGGAGTGCTACATCTCTGTCCTCGACCGCGGTCGCAGGATCGTCTGGTTCAACGAGAAGATGGCTGCCGAGCACGGACCGCTGAGCGATCTCCAGGGGCGGAAGTGCTACGAGGCGTTCGCGGGTGACACGCAGCCCCACGCCGGCTGCGCCGTCGAGACCGCGCTCCGCACCGGCCATCTGGAGCGCGCCGTCGAGCGTCTCGGTGGAAAGCCACACCTCATCCTCGCCGTACCGATCGAAGACGGCCATATCGCCGAGATCATCATCGAGATCCCTGAGAAGGAGCACATGCTGTGATAGACGCCATCCTTGCGCGGCGGAGCATCCGGAAGTACCAGGACAAGCCCGTGTCCGACGCCGACATCAAGATGCTGCTTGAGGCAGCGATGTCCGCGCCGTCGGGGAGCAACAGGAAGCCGTGGCACTTCGTCGTCGTGACCGACCGCGAGAAGCTCGATCCGCTGGCCGATTCGGCCCAGTACTGGAAGATGCTCAAGGAGGCGCCGCTGGGTATCGTCGTGTGCGGCGACCCGGCCATCTCCGAGAAGTACTGGGACCAGGACGGCGTCGCGGCCGTCGAGAACATCCTCATCGCCGTGCCGATGCTGGGCCTCGGCGCCGTGTGGCTCGGGTGTCACCCGACGCCGGAGCGCATGGCCGACGTCCGCCGCATCCTCGACATTCCCGATGCCATCAACCCGATCGCGGTGCTCTCCGTCGGTCACCCGGGCGAGGAGAAGGAGGCCCGGACGCAGTACGACGGCGAGCGCGTCCACCGGGAGCAGTGGTAGGCGGGAGTCAGGAGACGCCATGAAGACGAATCCGACCATCGAGGAGATGCTCGCGCGGAGGTCCATTCGCAAGTACGAGTCCCGCATGCCCGACGACGATGTCATCGAGGCGGTCGTCCGGGCCGGTCAGCAGGCGCCGTTCGCCGGTCAACTCGGGAGCGTGCTTCTGAAGCGCCGCCCTGACGTCGACGAGACCGAGGCCGGCGCACCGAGGGCGCCGAGATCCGCTGCGCCGCCGTCCGGCATCCCCTGGAACGCGCCGCTGCTTTTCACCATCTGCATCGACATGCACCGGATGGAGCTGGTCATGGGGCGACGCGGCTGGCGCACGAGGTCGCACGACCTGACGATGCTGCTCTTCGGCGTCCAGGACGCCATCCTCATGGCCGAGAACATGGTCATGGCGGCCGAGAGCCTCGGGATGGGAAGCTGCTTCCTCGGCGGCGCTCCCTTCCGCGCCGATCGCATCGTCGACGAGTACTCGCTCCCGAAGCGCGTCTTCCCGGTTGTCCAGCTGACGATGGGCTACCCGGCGGAGAACCCGCCGCCGCGCCCACGCTATCCGCTCGCGTTCCATCTGTTCGAGGGGAGCTATCCGAAGTTCACGGACGAGCAGGTCGATGCGGCGATGCGGCAGATGGATGAGGGCTATCTCGCCGAGGACTACTACCGCGCGCTCAAGGCGCGGATCAAGCTCGAGGACGGGCGCGAGGAGACCTTCACCTACGACACCTACAGCTGGACCGAGCATATGTGCCGCAAGTGGGGCCAGTGGCTCGACGATGCCGAACCGCTGCTCGAGCAGCTCGAGCGATGCGGTTTCGACCTCAGGCGAATGGGCGAGGGGCAGGGAGCGGATGAGAACGCGCCGGACTGATGATCGCGAGGTCGCGGGCGCTGGCCACGAGACGGCCAGTGTCGAGAGAGGGCTTCTCGCGACGCCCCGAGCCTCCAGCACGCGAGTCGCGACGACGTGCGCTCTTGTCCTTCTTGTCTCGGCCCTCCTATGGACCGCATGCTCGAACACCACCGGTCCCGCGGAACGACCGACCCGTGCGGACCTCATCCCGGCCGACGCCGTCAAGGTGACCCCCGAGACAGACGTGTTCGTCCCTGTCCTGCAGTCCGCCGGATGGGCCGATCCGGTCCCGATGCCGGGTCCGATCAACACGGCCGGCGGCGAGGACTCGCCGTTCATCGCGCCGGACGGCTCGGTGTTCCTGTTCTGGTGGACGCCTGATGTGAGCATCCCCGCCGAGGAGCAGGTCGGCGACGGCGGGACGGGGATCTGGTACACCGACGGAGGTGCAGGAGCACGGGCGTGGGACGAGCCGACCTTCGTCGACCTGAACTCGGGTCTGCTGCCGTCGCTGGAGGGTTGCCCGACGCTCGACGGGACGACGCTCTGGTTCTGCTCCGTGCGGAGCGGGAACTACGGTCTGATCGACGCATGGCTCGCGGACTACGCGGGTCCCGGTGTCTGGACCAACCGGAGGAACGCCGGGCAGACGCTCAACGAGACCTACGACATCGGCGAGTGGCACGTTCTCGACGGCGGGAGCGAGATCGTGTTCGGCTCCGACCGCGCCGACGGGTACGGCGACATGGACCTCTGGAGCACGTGGCACAACGAGGGCGAGTGGTCGGTCCCGGAGAACCTCGGACCGAACGTCAACGACGCCGGTCACCAGAGCCGCCCGTTCGTGACATCGGACGGGGAGGAGCTTTGGTTCACCGGCACGAGCCGGCTCGGGTATCACGGCCCGGCGGTCTTTCGGTCTCTCAAGCAGGGCGTCAGCTGGGGGCCGGCCGAGGAGATCGTCTCGAACTACGCAGCCGAGCCGACCGTCGATGACGACGGGAACCTCTACTTCGTCCACCACTTCATGGATGCGGACGAGGAGATGATCGAGGCCGACATCTACGTGTGCTACAGGCGCTGATCGGTTCGATCGATGCTGTTCCGGGAGGGACTCCATGGTGGGGGCGAAGGACATCCGGAGTCAATGGCTCAGGATCCCCCCGCGCGTGAGCGCGGGGGTTCTCGTTCTGTGCCTCGCCCTTGCGGGCTGCGCTTCGAAGACGACGGGTCCGGGAGACATCACGGATGACGGCGTTCGGGATACGCGGCTCGCGCTCTGGCTCGCCAGGAAGGCCGAGCTGATCGCTCACGATGATGCGCAGTACGATCTTGTTCTCTCCGGCTGGTTCGAGCAGAGCGAGGCGGACGATATCCTCGACCGTCATCCGTCCGCGAAGCTCCTCGCCGGGCTCACGACCACTTGGATCCTCGACGACGCGGCGTGGCAGACGCTGCTGGTGACCGTGGCGAACGGTGGCGACCCGAACGGGCCGCTTCAGATCACCGACGACATGTACCTGATGTTCGACTGCGATGAGGACGGGGAGCTCGACACGCACTGCTCGCCGCCGGGGTGGGACGACATCCTCGCGATGGATCCGCGGCACACCGGGTGGCGGCAGCTCGTGCTCTCCTTCTACGGGGTCGTCGGGGCGCAGCCGCAGCACGACGGCGTCGTCATCGACATGGTCGACGCATACCCGTTCTGCGAAGGCGCATGGTCCGAGGGCGTCCCGGAGTCGCTGAGCGCCGACGCCTGGGTCGACGCACAGGCTGGGCTCCTGGAGGCGGTCCGCGATACGGTTCCCGCATCGAAGTGGGTGTTTGCCAACGCGGGGCGCGACTTCCCTGACAGCTCGCCGTTCCCGGAGCACCTCAATGGCTATCTCCTCGAGAACGCGCTCGGGGAGCTCTTCGGGCTCGAAACGCCGGCCGAGCTCATAGCGTCGGCGGAACGTGCTCTCACGACGACGGAGTCGCCGCACCTCGTGGTCTACAGCGTCGACACGGACGATACGGGCGTCATCGACGCCGATCGGTTCCGGACCGGTCTGGCGACGAGCCTGCTTTGCGACCACACGTACTTCGCGTTCGACTCCGGGCCGCGAGATCACGGGGGTGTGACCGGCTGGTGGTTCCCGGACGCGTACGAGATCGAGCTGGGCACGCCCGCCGGAGCGTATGAGGCAGTGAGCGGCGGGTATCGGCGGATCTTCGAGAACGGCGCGGTGATAGTGGCGCGCGATGCCCCGATTCCGCTACTATTCGATGAGCCGCATCGCGACACGGCGGACGGGACCGTCAGCACATCCTTCACCGTCCAGCCGGGTGACGCGCGCATCTTCCTGCTGGAGGAGTAGAGCCGGCCGCGCAGGGCGCGAACGGATACGCCGTGTGCAATCCGTCGAGCAGGGCACGATCAGGCCATGTCGACACGACAACCGGAGCTTCCATGTACTACGACAGACTGACAGAGGCGATCGAGAAGGCCGTGACGAAGCTCGGGTTCGAGCTCGACCGCGTCGAGGTGATGCCGCCGCGCGACTCGTCGCACGGCGACGCCTCCACCAACGTCGCGCTCATCCTCGCGAAGCAGGCGAAGCGCAACCCGCGCGAGGTGGCTCAGCAGCTCGTCGACGCGCTCGATCTTCCCGAGGACTACATCGATTCGACTGACGTCGCCGGACCGGGCTTCCTGAACTTCCGTTTCGGCCGCGCGTGGTACGAGGGTGTGCTCCGTGATGCGGTGACGGCCGGCGAGTCGTACGGCACCAGCGAGACGGGGAAGGGGACGAGCGTCCAGATCGAGTTCGTCAGCGCGAACCCGACCGGCCCCTTGAACATCGTCAGCGCGCGAGCCGCCTCGGTCGGCGACGCCATCGGCAACCTGCTCGAGGCGACCGGTGTGGCGGTCCAGCGAGAGGACTACGTCAACGACGCCGGCCAGCAGGTCGGCAAGCTTGCGCTCTCGGTTGACGCACGCATCAAGGAGCTTCGCGGCGAGCCGTTCGAGATCCCCGAGGGCGGGTATCACGGCGAGTACCTCAAGGACGTGGCGCAGTCGATACTCGACGCGAAGCCCGACCTTGCGGAGATGCCGGACGAGGAGCGCATCGCGTACCTCAGGGGCGCAGCCATCGAGAGCATCGTGGCAGGGCAGAAGGCCGCGCTCGAGCGGTTCGGCGTCCGCCACGACCGCTGGTTCCACGAGACCGAGCTGGCGGAGGCCGGAGCGGTCGAGAAGGTGCTCGAGCAGCTCACGGCGTCGGGTGAGACGTACGAGAAGGAGGGAGCCACCTGGCTCCGCACGACACCGCACGGGACGAACGACGACAAGGTCATCGTCAAGAGCGACGGCGTGCCGACCTATCTGCTCCCGGACGTGGCGTATCACATCGACAAGTTCGACCGCGGCTATGACCCGGTCATCGACCTCTGGGGGCCTGACCACCACGCGCACATCGCGGAGACGCACGCGGCGCTTGAGATCCTCGGATACCCGAAGGAGCGGCTTGAGGTCCAGATCATCCAGCAGGTCAACTTCATCGAGGGCGGCCAACAGGTCAAGATGTCGAAGCGGACCGGCAACATCGTCACGCTCGAGGCGCTGATCGACGACGTAGGTGTCGACGTCGCGAAGTTCTTCTTCCTGATGCGGAAGCAGTCGGCGCACCTCGACTTCGATCTCGACCTCGCGCGCGAGCAGACCGACGAGAATCCCGTGTTCTACGTCCAGTACGCGCACGCGAGGGTGTCGAGTCTCATCCGGTTCGCGGCCGACAAGGGCGCGAGCATGCCGACGGCCGATACCGTCGACCTCACGGATGTGACAGGGGAGGACGCGCGGCCGCTCGTGCTGCTCCTCGCGGACTTCCCGCGTCTTATCGCGGGCGCGGCGGAGGCGAGGGAGCCGCATCGGCTCACGACCTATCTCCGCGACCTCTCGGCGGCATTCCACTCCTACTACCACGGGCACCAGATCGTCTCGGATGACGCCGCGACGACGGGAGCAAGACTGTTCCTGTCGCAGGCGGTCAAGACGGCACTCGGCAACGGCCTCAGGTTGCTCGGCATCAGCGCGCCGGAACGGATGTAGCCGCGGCTTGTCAAGCGCGGCACATCCTGCTAGAATGGGTTGAAGTCAGTTCTCCACGTGAAGAAGGAGCGATGGGATGTTGATGCATCTGCACGGAGTGCTTTCGCACATCATATGAGGCGCCTGCTGGGCGCCCGTGCGGCGCTCGACCAGGTGTCTCTCAACAGACCGCGCTCCCTCCTGATCCAGGAACCTCCCGGACCGGGCTGGAAGGCCCGGTCGTGAGAGGGAGGTTCCATGCCTACCGAGTCCACCGACTACCGCCAGATGTGGTCCGATCTCGGCCTCGATCTCGAGGCGCACGATGCGCTGCTCGAGGTCCTCGGTCAGGGATACCAGGCCGTCTTCCTGAGCCAGCAGAACCGGCCCAAGGGGATGGAGTACTTCGATTTCGTCATGTCCGAGGTCCACGGCCTTCGGGTCAAGGAACTCCTCGATGAGAAGGCCGCGGGCCGCAAGGTCTTTGGTTCCTTCTGCGTGTTCGTCCCCGAGGAGATCGTGAAGGCTGCCGACGGCACGCTCGTCGGTCTGTGCACCGGAGCGGACTTCGCGATGGACGCCGTCGAGGAGTACCTGCCGAGGAACACCTGCGCGCTCATCAAGAGCGCGTTCGGGTTCAAGCTCGGGAAGGTCTGCCCGTACATCGAGTCCGTCGACCTGATCATCGGGGAGAACACGTGCGACGGGAAGAAGAAGGCCTACGAGACGCTCGACACGATCGTGCCCAACCTCTACGTCATGGACCTGCCCCAGGTGAAGAACGCGCGCGGTCGTGAGCTCCTCAAGGTCGAGTACATGCGGTTCCTGCGCAAGGTCGAGGAGCTCTCCGGCGTGACCATCGATGTTGCCCGGATGAAGCAGGGGATCGCGCGCGTCAACGCGAAGCGTGCGGCGCTGCACCGGCTCGCAGCACTTCGTGCCGTCGCCCCGGCCCCGATCTCCGGTCTTGACGCGCTTCTGATCAATCAGGTCAGTTTCTACGACGACACCGAACGCTTCACGCAGTCCGTCAACGCCATCTGCGACGAGCTCGACGCGCGCGTTGCTGCCGGCGAGGGCGTCTCCCCGAAGGGAACACCGCGCATCCTGATGTCCGGATGCCCGATGGCGGTCCCGAACTGGAAGCTGCCGTGGGTCATCGAGAGCGCGGGCGGCGTCATCGTGGGTGAGGAGTCGTGTGTCGGCGAACGCGGGATGCGTGGGCTCGTGAGCGACGAAGGCGAGACGCTCGAGGAACTCATCAGCAACATCGTCGACCGGTACTTCGACATCGACTGCGCCATCTTCACCCCGAACACGGACCGTCTCGGGCACGTGAGGGAGATGCACGAGTCCTACGCTGCCGACGGCGTGATCCACTACAGCCTGAACTTCTGCCAGCCCTACCAGATGGAGTCCTACCCGGTTGCGCAGGCGCTCCAGAACGAAGGCGTCCCGGTCCTCAGAATCGAGACCGACTACAGCCCGGAGGACGCCGAGCAGCTGAAGACGCGTGTCGAAGCGTTCCTGGAGATGATCCAGTAGCGGGATGCGACTTCGAGAGGAGACCACCGTGCGGCAGGCGGGACTTGATGTCGGGTCGCGGAGCATCGAACTCGTCATCTGCGAGAACGGAGAGGTCGCGGTCGAGCGCCGTGTCGACACGACTTACGATCCGCTGTCCCAGATGGAGCGGCTGCTCGATGGTGTCGTGTGGGATGTGATGGCCGCGACCGGCTACGGGAGGGGCCTCGCGGCCGAGAGGCTCGGCGCGACGTCGCTGACGGAGATCCGCGCGCACGCCCGGGGCGTCCACCATGTGTTCCCGGCGGCGCGGACCGTGCTGGACATCGGCGGGCAGGATACGAAGGTCATCTCGCTCTCGCCGGACGGCCGGGTCGTGCGCTTCGAGATGAACGACCGCTGCGCGGCGGGGACGGGCAAGTTCCTCGAGTTCATGGCGACGGGTCTGCAGGTGTCGCTTGAGGAGTTCGGGGAGTACGCGCTCGAAGGCACCCCGGGGACGACCATCAACAGCATGTGTACGGTCTTCGCGGAGAGCGAGGCCACATCGCTCATGTCGCAGGGGACACGCGGCGAGGACATCGCTCTCGCGCTTCACGAGTCGATCGTGCGGCGGTCGATCGCGATGGCCCGGCGAGTCGGGCTTGAGGAGCCGGTGGCATTCTGCGGCGGCGTGGCGCTCAACGCCTGCGTCCGGTCGCTGCTTGACGGGGAGCTTGCCGGCGACCTCCTCGTGCCGGAGCGGCCCGACATGGTGGGTGCTCTGGGGGCGGCGCTTCTGGCCGGATGACACCAGCCGTGTCCTTCTGCGCAACCCATGAACAAGCGCCCAGTTGGGGAGACGCCCCTGGCTGGGCGCTTCTCACTATCTCTTGGCATAATGTCAAGAATATGATACAATCAGGAGTAATTAGAAGAAACGGCCACTACGCGTACGACAGCACGAGAGGAGTGAAGCGATGGCCAGACTGATGACCACACTGCTGGTCGCCTCGATCCTGGCACTGGCGTTCGGGACCGCCGGAGCCAGTCTCCTGGGGACCTACTACAACCTCGAGGTCGGGCACCCGGACATGCAGCACTCGATCACCGGCTGGACGCCGGGGATGGTCGAGTCGGTGCTGTCGGGCGACCGGCCGACGCTGACCGCCTACGGTCACACGCAGGTCTCGCAGTTCGACTGGTGGGACAACCAGTACGAGGCCTTTACGCGGTACGACAGTGACGCTGATCTCCAGAGCAGCTTCACGAACAGCTGGTTCCCGGTGCACGAGAACATGCCCGGTGACCCGTACCACTTCGCCGTGCACTGGAGTGGCTCGTTCTACGTCGACCAGGACAAGTCGTACGAGTACTCGATGGGGTCGGACGACGACTCGTGGCTGTTCATCGACGGCGAACTCGTCCTCGACCTCGGCGGCGTCCACGCGCTGACATACGACTCGTACCTGATGGATCTGTCCGAGGGCTATCACGACATCGACATCTTCTTCGCCGAGCGGCACACCGTCGAGTCGGGCTTCCAGCTGAACTTCTTCTCGGATCTCGAGCCGGACCCGCCCCCCGTGCCCGAGCCGAGCACCATCATGCTTCTGGCCAGCGGCCTTGGCGGCCTGGCGTTCTTCCGGAAGCGCAGGAAGTAGGGGAGCGACACCTGCCCACCCGAGTGCGACATCGCGAGCCCGGCCCCTTCGGGGGTCGGGCTTTGTCGTGCCCGACGAATGACGTTGCGTCCCATGGGCCGTAGGTTGCCACCCCGCTGGCGCGGTCTCCCGCGGTCGACTCCGCTTGGGTCGCGTTCCGCCCGGAGATCTGCGTGGACGGGGAATAGGCACTGACGTGAGGGTTCAGTCGGCGGATTCGCGATATTTCCTTGACATCGTCCGTCAGCGCGTAGATGTATAGTGTCTGTACTTGCAGCGGCACCGTCAGTGCCTTGGACCAAGAGCTTGCAGGAGGCGGCGCCATTCTGATTCGACTCAAAGACCGGGTCGTACCCGTCGCGGATATCGAGCAGGCAATCACCGAACTCACACACGTTCGGTCTGCCGGTGTCGTGACGGATGATAGGGGAGGCATCCTCGAGGTGCACGTCGTGGCAAGCGACGAGCACCCGGCCAAGCAGGTGGCGAGAGACGTCGGCTCGCTCCTCGTGGCCAGGCTCGGCATTCCCCTGGATCACCGGAAGATCAGCGTCGCGCAGGTGTCGGCCGATGAGCCGATACCGGAAGTGCCCAGGCCCGCTCGGGCGGCGCCGGTGGAGACGACAGTGGTTCCCGAGGAGCCGGAAGCAGCACCGGTCCCGGAGCCCGTTCTCCGCAACGGGACGCACCTCGAGTCGACCGACACGCGCATCCGCTTCGTCGGCGTCAGCGTGAAGCAGGCGGAGGATGTCGCCGAGGTCCGGGTCGAGCTGGAGATGGGCGGCCTGGAGAGCGTGGCGCTCGTCCGCGGCGCGGACACACCGGCCTCGCTCCTGCGGACGGTGTCGGAGGCGGTGCTCGAGGCGACGCAGCAATTCTTCGAGCCGAACGGGATCTTCACGGCGCACGGTGTGGAGGTCTGCACGGCGGGCGGCGTGCCCGTCATGGTCACGAATATCTGTCACGTGTCGGAACGCAGCGAGAAGCAGCTCATCGGCGCGTGCGCCGTCGGGGGGGACCCGCCCCTGGCGGCAGCGCTTTCGACACTGGACGCGATCAACAGATACCTGAGGCGCCTGCGTAGGAAGGCGCCGATGGAGTACGAAATCGGGCCGGCATCGGACTAGCGCACTGCCAAGAACACCTAGCGGAGCGAATCACACCTCATAGCGAAGCGTTCCCCTTTTGCCCTTGGGAACCGGCGCCCGTGGTCAGGGACGCTACAACGGTCTCAGGGGTAGCTGACGCATGAAGGAGGTGGGATTATGTTCCTCATCCGGCTGTTCACCGAGATCTGGTTGGCCGG